>ENA-UOOK01003042-UOOK01003042.1-fermentation-metagenome-genome-assembly--contig:-NODE-3042-length-19597-cov-4.341828_pt1 | contig 19597 bp, 10 predicted proteins | sample MGYA00245777_ERZ724023 | MGnify/ENA primary metagenome ERZ724023 (study PRJEB28704, sample SAMN03018312) | fermentation metagenome | biome: anthropogenic terrestrial biome; feature: soil; material...
CTGACAATCCGGGCCGTCTATAAGAATGAAGAAAGTATCATACTCACCGCCAAGGTTGATGTGAGCGCCGCGTTGGTCGGCTGCGTATCCATCGACGCCCCCATTCTGGGCGTATCGGCGAATGGAAGCGCTGCCGAATATAAGACGATGGCGTTGGATGACGACTACGACACCAAGTGGTGTCATAGTGGCTCCACAGGCTGGATGGCTATTGATCTGGGAAAAGTGTACACCATCGATCGCTGGTTGACCGTGCACGGCGAATGGGGCGACAAGGAACCCGGCTTTAATACAAAGGCCTTCGCACTTGAAGTATTAAAAGATTCGAACGCCACGGCAGAACAGCTCAAAGATTCAACATATCTGTCTAATTCGGACAATTGGACGGAAGTGGATCTGGTAGATAATTCCACTGCCGGGGCAATGATTGTAGACCGGAAGCTGTCCGCACCGGTAGCGGGCCGGTATTTTCGTCTGCGCATTGATTCGACTACCATCAATCAGTGGACGGCTGTCCGTATCCATGAATTTCAGCTTTACGAGGTGCAGCAGACCGCGGAATACATCGTTTCGGTGGACGATACCATCGTAAACGGGAGCATATTTGTGGATAAGGACCGGGGCGCTGTCGGGGAGATCGTAACGGTCACTATACAGCCCCAACCGGGTTACCGCCTGGTGGAGGGTTCCCTGAAGGCAAACGGTTCCGTTATCAGTGGCGATAGCTTTATCATGCCAGCGGAAGACGTGACCATTACGGCAGAATTCGAACAGATTCCCGAAGAGGATGTACCAATTACTTCCATTTTTCTCAGTGATTCAGCATTAAATCTGCAAAAAGGAACAGGCAGAAAATTGACAGTGACTGTTTATCCCGAAAACACAACTGACGATCAGTCTGTCACATGGGAGTCTTCTGATCCTAGCATAGCGACAGTGGATGAAAACGGCAATGTGCAGGCAGTCAGTGCAGGAAAAGCTACTATTACAGCAACTTCTGCAGCTAATTCAGATGTAAAGACTGCTTGTATCGTTACTGTTTCTGAATCTCCTTCTATTCCGGAAGAACCGGTAGTCTCGGAAGAACCAAAACAACCAGAGCCGGAAAATTTCGACCAAAAAGACAATGATTCTAATGTGAGAATAAAAGCAAATCCAAAAGTTCTGCCGGAAAATGCTAAACTTGCCATACGGAATTTAACTGATGGTTCTGGTTATGATTTCATACAAACAGCAATTAATCAGATTGGGCATAATTTTATGGCATATGATATTTCTATTATATCCGGGAGTGCGACCTTACAGCCAAATGGCAAAGTTTCAGTTTGGCTGCCTATCCCCGGCAATTATGACCGCAGTCGGTTGGCCGTTTACAGAATAGAGGAAGACGGAACCATAACCAAAATGGAAGGCAAAGCTAAATTCAGGTATTATATTTTTGAAACCGATCATTTCAGCCAATACGCTTTAGTTGAAACCGCAGTAACATCCGGCAATGAGGCAAGCTCTCAAACGGCGTCTTCATCCAACGGCAAGGCGGGCTCAGAGGCAGCAAGCAGCAGTGTCGTACCCATTCCGGATACCGGCAGCACCACCTTTCCGATTATGGCTGTAGGTGGTACCATGGTCATCTTATTAACTGGCGCCTATACGATTATAAAAAGAAAGAATACAGATACAAAATAAAAAGTTATATTAGTATTATGAAAATCCGCCTTTTACGTAAAACAAAAGGCGGATTTTCTGTTGCTTACAGGAAAACACACATGCCCAATCACCAGCGTGACACTGGACCCAATTTGTGCTCTCACGTAAGTGGGGGTCGTTTTGTTTTGTATCCGCGCTTTAGGCGGTATTTTGGCAGCGCAGCTTCCTGTAAACATCCTGACATAAAGACTATGGTTGATTTTACGGCAGGATGCTGTTATAATCTGGGGCAACAGGCATTTTTAGCGGGAATATTGGAGAAAAAGCAAATTGAGCCGGATTATTCAATATGCGATGAACATGCTGCCCTATATGATGATTTCTCTGCCGCTGATCGCTCTGTGGAGAGTGGCTGCCGTCAGGTGTTTAAAAAAGAACCTTTAAAAAACAACGGTTTTCCATGAAATCGGAATGATTACCTTTGTCTTGTTTTTAGTGGGACTGGCTTCTCAAACCATCCTTTCCGAATTTGAATTTACCAAGAATGGGATAGGGATTATCGGCGGCGCAATGGCATACCGGGTAAACCTGATTCCGTTTAAGGTTTTGTCAGAAACCTATGCGGCTGTTTTTAGAAATCAGGATATAAATTATTTTATTATCAATTTTCTGGGGAATCTTGTAATGTTTATGCCATAGGGTTTGCCATACCTCTTCTTTTTAACAGAAGCAGGCTTTTCAAAACCCTTTTAATCGGATGCTGTTCTTCGCTGTTTATAGAAATATGCCACCTGCCGCTTGCAAGCGGAACAGATATTGATGATGTATGGCTGAATACCCTTGGCGTTTTTCTGGGGTATTGTTTTTACGCCTTATTGAATCGGTTTTCGGCCCGTTTTCTGCAAAGATTCAAGGCCCTGCCGTTACGATAGCTTTTGATTATTATCTTTATATTCAGTTTAGAGTGAACAGGAAGTGTGAAAATGATCAGAAAAATAAGGAAAGAGGACAAAACCGATTATATCAAAATGGCACAGGATTTTTACTCCTCCGACGCCGTCTGCCATAATATTTCCCAGAAGTATATGGAGAACGCCTTTGCGGAGCTGATGCGTTCCGACGTGTATGCCGAAGGATATATTCTGGAGTGGGAGGAACGGGCCGCCGGATATGCCCTTTTAGCCAAAACCTTTTCCCAGGAGGCAGGAGGAATGGTTTTATGGCTGGAGGAAATTTATATCTGTCCTACTTTTCGCGGCAACGGACTTGGACAGGAATTCCTCGACTTTTTAAGGCAGTATGCGGCCGGAAAATTCAAACGTATCCGGCTGGAAGCCGATCCGGACAATGAAGGGGCCCGCTCTCTGTATTACCGGATGGGTTTTGACGAACTGCCCTATTTTCAAATGGTGATGGATTTTTAATAGTGCATTTTTTCAAATCGAATTGCAATATTCCTCTTTTTGTGCTATATTAATAACCATGGAAAATAAAAGGGAGTAGCTTGCGGGGATGGTTTTTCTCGTGACAACAGGCGTCAATACGGTCGTAAGGCCCGCCGTTGCATTAAAAAGCAAGACTTTTATTGCGTAATTTTTTGTATTATGCGGTAAAAGTTTTTTTGTGCCATGCTATCTTCGTCAGGACAAAGAAAAGGAGTTTGAAAATGGAAGCACTGTTTGGAAATGTACTGAATATCCATTGGCCGTCGGTTGTCATGTGGATCATCGGAGGAATTCTGATTTATCTTGCGGTGCGCAAGGATATGGAGCCGTCACTGTTACTGCCGATCGGTTTTGGTGCAATTTTGGTCAACCTGCCGCTTTCGGGTGCGGTAACGCAGATTTATGACGGCGTTAAAGAAATCGGGATTATCGATGTGCTGTTTGACAGCGGCATTGCCAACGAGCTGTTCCCGCTGCTTCTGTTTATTGGTATCGGGGCCATGATCGATTTCGGACCGCTGCTTTCAAACCCCAAGCTGATGCTGTTCGGCGCGGCGGCTCAGTTTGGCATCTTCTTTACCTTGAGCATGGCCTGCCTTTTCGGCTTCGATTTGCGGGATGCCGCTTCCATTGCCATTATCGGCGCGGCGGACGGCCCTACTTCCATATTCGTAGCAAACTATTTTGAAACCCAGTATCTTGGTGCCATTATTGTGGCGGCTTATTCTTATATGGCGCTGGTGCCGATCGTGCAGCCTCCTGTCATCAAGTTAGTAACCACGAAAAAGGAACGCATGATTCGGATGCCCTATGAGCCGAAAGAAGTTTCCAAAACTACCAGAATCCTTTTCCCGATTATTCTGACGATGATTACGGGCATCGTTTCTCCCCGTAGTGTTGCGCTGATCGGTTTCTTGATGTTCGGCAACCTGATTCGCGAGTGCGGCGTTTTGAATAGCCTTTCCGAAACCGCCCAGAAGGTGCTGGCGAACCTGATTACCCTGTTCCTTGGCATCACGATCGCTACGAAAATGCAGGCTTCCTCTTTCCTTACGCTGGATACTTTAATGATCCTTGCACTTGGCCTCTTGGCGTTCATCTTTGATACAGTGGGCGGCGTGATGTTTGCGAAATTCCTGAACCTGTTCTTGAAAAAGAAGATCAACCCCATGATCGGCGCAGCCGGAATTTCCGCGTTCCCCATGTCAGCACGTGTGGTTCATAAAATGGGACTTGCTGAGGATAATCAGAACTTCCTTTTGATGCATACCATCGGTGTGAACGTGTCCGGTCAGATTGCCTCTGTTATTGCGGGAGGACTTATTATCAACCTGGTTACCAGGATGTTGGGATAGTACCAGATATGACTTTGGTCTTTTGAAAGGATGGTTAGAATATGAATTTTAACATTTCGCTTTTTTTGGATTCTCTCTTGCTGATGCTTCAGGGAATGCTGGGTATTTTTGCTGTTACGGTGGTCATAATCCTGGTGATGGTTTTGATGAATAAAATTACAGGCTCTCGTCGTTCCGACGAGGGTGAATCTGCGGAAAAGTAGTTTCCTATGTCTGAAAAAATCCGCCGTTTTTCCTTTCAGTTTTAGTAAAACAGGAAAAACGGCGGATTTTTGTTTTGTAGAAAAGTTGCATTTTTCAAATTTATTTGACAACTGCCCGGTATTGCATTAGAATAGGGATAATGTATAGTGGGGAGGTTTGAGAATGGTCATTACGCGGGAAATCGATTATGCATTTCGTGCTATCCGCGCATTATCCGGTGGAAGTCGTTTAAACACTAAGGCTATTTGTCAAAAAGAGAATATTCCTATGGATTTTACATACAAAATACTGAAGAAACTGAGCCAGAGTGGGATTGTCAGTATTGAACGAGGCGTGGCCGGCGGGTATATCCTGACGGCGGATCTTGCCAGAATCACCTTGTACGACGTAATAAAGGCGGTGGATGAACCGTTGCTGCTGAGCGTCTGCATGGACTGTCATTACAGCTGCCCCAACAATACCGGTGAAAAGAACTGCATGATCCATGAAGAGCTTTGCAGAGTTCAGCAGGCCGTAGTGGAGGAATTGAAAAGAAAATCTTTTGCCGAAATTTTTGGTATGTGCGGATGCCTTGATGAATCCTGTCCGGCAAAGCGGGATAACGAATGTGAAGTGGTCTAGGGCAATCAATAAAAGCATACAGGGTGCAGTTTTTGCATCCTGTATGCTTTTTTGACGTTCAGGATATTTCAACCGAAACGGTGTGGGGCTTTTGGTCCAGTAATATTTCATCTGCCGGTTTCCCATCAACCGTCATGAAGGTACGCCCTGTCCGGTTTACCGTCACGGCCAGCAGCGTTTGAGAAAAGGTAAGCTCCATGGAAAACTGCCGGTAGTGTTCCGGTACGCGGGGCTCGATATGCAGGGTGTTTCCGGAAAGACGGATGCCCAGAAGCTGTTCCGTAACCGTCCGGTAATACCATCCGGCTGCGCCGGTATACATACTCCATCCGCCGCGCCCGTAGCAGTTTTGATTGGCATAAATATCGGCGGCAATAAAATATGGCTCCAGCTTGTAGGCTTTTCCCCAATCGGTTTTTTTCTCAGGGTCATACCGGACGGCAGGATTCAGCATGGAAAGGATCTGATACCCTTCGTCACAGCGCCCGGCTTTGTAGAGCGCCAAAGCATACCAGATTGCGCCGTGAGTATATTGCCCGCCGTTTTCCCGAATGCCTTTGGGATAAGACTTGACATAGCCGGGCATTTTGCTTGACTGGCAGAAAGGAGGGGTAAAAAGCCGGACAATACCGTTTTCCTTGTCTACCAGAGTTTGCATGACCGAGGAAAGAGCGGTGTCTACGCGGCTTTTGTCCGGCATACCGCACAAGGCGCTGAAGCTCTGGGTCAAGGAGTCAATTTTGCATTCGTCGTCCTCCTGAGTGCCCATTTTTGCGCCGCTGTCGTAAAACGCGCGGAGATACCAGTTTCCGTCCCAGCAGGAGTGATCGACTGACTGCTTTAAATTATCTGCATTTGCTAGAAACTCCCCGGCAGCTTTGGAGTCGCCCAGAGCGTCGGCCACGGCGGCAAAACGGCTGCATACCAGGCTCAAAAACATGGCCAGCCAGACACTTTCCCCCACTCCTTTTTCCCCGACATTATTGTAGCCGTCGTTCCAGTCGCCGCCTCTCATCAGAGGGAGACCGTGAGCGCCGGCTTTTCCGGCGTGGGCAATCGCTTTTTTGCAGTGCTCATATACCGTTTCCTTTACTTCAGATTTAACCGGGGTGAGATACCGCTCTTTTTCTCCCTCTGAAAGCTCCGGTGCGTTCAGGTACGCCACCGGCACGGAAAGCAGGGAAAAATCTCCGGTTTTATCCAGATAATCACAGACGGTAAAGGGCAGCCACAGCAGGTCGTCGGAATACCGGGTGCGCACTCCCTTGATCCCTTCGGGAAGGTCGTGCCACCAGTGCAGCACGTCACCTTCCTCAAACTGAACGGCGCAGCAGCGCAGAATATGACGCCTGCAAATGTCCGGTGAAAGCAGCAGGTAAGCGCCGGCATCCTGGAGCTGGTCCCGGAAGCCGTAAGCGCCGCCGCATTGATAAAATCCGGTGCGGCCCATTATGCGGGAGCCGAGGATCTGCCAGGGCAGCCAGGTGTTGATCAGTTCGTTCAAAAGCTTGTCAGGCGTGGAAACTGTGATACGGTTTTGCTGGAAACTGCGCACAGGAAGCGGGAGCCTTGCCATTTTTATTGCTGATTCCGGCGTCTTTCCACAGCTTAAAATAAAGCGGACTTTTTCCTTTCGCTTCGGCGGCAGTTCTCTTTTAACGGTAACGGCTCCGCAGGGGTCGCTGACCGGAGCGGCAATGTTTTCATTCCAGTCGCCCATTAAAAAGCCCGCCCGGTCGCAGGTGTAGCCGGTAATTTCCCGGTCGCTGGATAAAGCGAGGTGCCAGTGGAAGGACATATTAAAGGGGTTTCGCATAATCAGGGCATTGTTTTGAAAATCCGAGGAAATCTGCCTTGCATGGGTACGGTTTACTCCCAGCACCGGCTCGATATAATAGGCAAGCTCGGTGGAAACAGGGGAATCGTCCTGATTTTCCAGTTCAATGTCACAGTATTTTGCCATGCCTGCGGAAGGTACCCATATCCGGGTTTTGACGCGGATACTGCCCGCTGTGCCCTCATACAGAGCGTCTTGCGGGGAAAAGGAAACAAGGGAGCCGTTTATCAGGTTATAAATTTCATCGTTTTGCCGCAGCATAAGCATTTCTCCAAAATTATCGGTCGCCGTATTGTTGAGCCACGGAGTGAGTTTGTTTTCCCGGGCGTTGACCGCCCAGGTAAAGCCCAGCGCCGTGTTGGATACCAGCGTGCCGAAGGTGGGATTAGTCAGGATGTTGCACCAGGGGAGGGAGGTCTTTTCGGTGATATAAAAACGGTCGCCTGAAAAGAAACCCCCGGAAACCGGGACTTCCGGCACAACATCAGCTTTTGCGGGAATCAGAGGAAGCTGGAGAAGTGGCCTGAAATTTTTGGCGGGTGCAGAAATCCGGGTAATGGATTTCGGAACAATATGCCGGGAGGCCGCTTTTAAAAGAAGCGGGATTTCCGGCTTGCATTTGGTGTAATCAATCGGGTGTACACCGCCCTTTTGCCCCAGCACGTTTTCACCGAACACGCTCTGCACGGTATCGGTAATCTCGCGAAGCCGCGACTGCTGATAATCGCCGCCCTGGGTGTAGCCGATGACAATATCAAAGAAGATACCGTAAAGCTGAAGCTTTTTCTGGATTTTCAGATATATTTTCAGACGGGAGGTATCTACCTTGCCGTGCAGCTCCATCAGGACAATCGGCAGATCGCCGGAAATTCCCAGCTCCCATAGCTCCTCGATGCCTCTTTGATTGTTTTTGATGGCGGTCAGGTTTTCCCGGGAATCCCGTCTGCCGTATAAAAGTTGAGGAAGAATAGAAAACGCGAGCCGGCTTTCCATATTTTCGGAAAGCACAGGGGATGCAGCCAGCCGCCGGTCCCGCACGTTTTCGTTTTTTACCGACAGCAGATGGGATATGGCTTCCTCCCTGCCGGCGGCAACGCTGAAAAGAAAGGTGAGCTGCTTTTCGGCCCGGGGAGGCAGATCCATTTCCAGCCGGACAGCGCCGGCGCAGTCCGGTGTCCCGCTGCCCTGATGAAAGGGAATGCCGGCAAAATCTTTTAACGACTCCATGCCCCAGGGTGTTTTGAGCAGACTGCTTTTCTGGGTTTCATAATCAAAGGGGAAATCTTCCTTTATGCCGACGGCCAGAAAAGCGGTTTTTTCGTTTTCCCGGGTCCGGCGGGAAAAAATCAGCAGGTTGTTTTCTTTGTCGTATTCCGCAAGGACAAAAAGCTGAGAAAAAACCGGATGGGCGTTATAATCCTCGTGGCGGATCAGGATTGGCTCGAAATAGATCAGCAGACTGCCCTTTGCCGAATGGGAGGCCGTATTTTTCAGGGTAACGCTCCGTAGCTCGCAGCTGTAGCGCTTGTGTACCCCTGCAGATACTGTAAGGACAATCCCGCTTTGAGCCGCCCGGTATTTTACGCCGCAGGAAGAAAAATCTGCCGTAATATCCGGCTGCTCTGAGTAAAAAGGGGCTCTGGTTGCCGACAGAACGCCCTTTTTTGTGGAAAACAGCACGAAGATTCCGCAAGGATCCCGAAGCAGGTCTGTGCTTCTTCTGAAAATATCAATGCCCCGGAACAGGGCATAGCTTGCCCCGGTATCGGTGATGACGGCGGTGTATTCCGTGTTGGAAAGGAGCTGCACCCGGGGAGTCTGGGGAGTGATGATATTGTATTCCTCGGAGGTTTCTTCGGAGCGGTTTTTGCTGATTTCAATAAAGGTGCGGCCCATCTGCGGCTGATTGAGCACCACTGCGCCGGAAGGAATCCTCTCCTCCAAAAGCTCGGCGGCGCTTTGCATTTGCTTGTTTTTCATGAACCGCTTGTGCATGACGTTTTCGCAAAGGGTATTGCATACTGCCAGCAGGCTCATGCCTACATGGTGTGCCATGTAGCTTTTTACCACCTCGTCTGCCCCGTTCCCAATGCGCTTGGAGGTGAAATCCACCGCCTCGTAAAAACCCCACCGCCCATAAGTCCCGATGTGTTTTAAGCGGCTCAGGTTTTTCAATGCGGCTTCCAAATCATAAGGCAAGGCCAGAAAAGTGGCGTAAGGCGCCACCACCAGTTCCTGATTCATATTCCGTTTCAGCGCCAGATTCTGTACGCCGTGGGCTTTGTACTGGTAGTTGAGCCGGGGATCGAAGGCGAAATATCCGCTTTCCGACATTCCCCAGGGAACAAGGGCTTCCTTGCCCCGCTTTTTCTGGCAGTAAAGGCAGTACTTCAGCGACTCGTAACACAGCGAGCCGTTATAGACGGGAAGAACCAGGGCGGACATCAAGTACTCAAACATGGTGCCCGTCCAGGATACCAGACCGGTGTAAAGCCCGCTGCGGGAAAGGGTGCGCCCCAGAGCGCCCCAGTGCTTTTTGCTGACTTGCCCGGAAGCGATGGCATAGTAGCTGAGCATCCGGGATTCGCTCATCAGCAGGTCGTAGTAAGAATCGTTGAGCTTGCCGATTTCGCAGTCGTATCCGATGGAAAACAGCTTGCGCTGCGGGCTGTAAAAGCAGGTCAGATCGGCTTTTTCAAGCACGGAGCGAATCCTTTCTACAATTTTACAAAGCTTCTCCTGTTCTCCGCCGTATTCGGCAATGCCTTCCTCAAGCACCAGCAGCATACAGAGAAAATTGCCGCTGTCCACGCTGGACACATATTTCGGAGACATGACCTGGAGCGTCCGTGTGTCATACCAGTTATACAGGTTTCCACAGAAGGTATCCAGTTTTTCTATCGTGGAAAGGGTTTTGTCGAGGCAGTCTGCCATCTGGCAGGTGTCAATCAGCTCCATATCCCGGGCAGCCAGCACCGAGAGCATCATCAGCCCGATATTGGTGGGGGAGGTGCGATGGGCGGTCTTGGCTATGGGCGCTTCCTGCACATTGTCCGGAGGAAGGTAATTGTCATAGCAGCTAAAGGTGTTCTCGTAAAATTTCCACATGTCTTTTGCATATTTTTGCAGCGTTTCCCGGTCCTTTTGCGGAAGCTGATAGGGGAGATCTTCCTCCTTTACGGAGGACACATAGGCATAAGGGTAAAGCGCGATAAACAACGCACAAAGTATTTTTATAAAGCTGTATGGGTCAAAAAGAAACAGGGCGATGGACATCAGTTCGGCAAGAGCAAATTTTTTAAAAGGGACAGCCTTCCTTTTGGCCGCTTCGTTTTCCGCTGCCGTTACCCATTGCAGCAGCTTTTTTTTGGAAAAAAAACGCCGGTAAAGGGCGCGGAAAATGGCGTCGGCGGAGGTGGCCGCCAGCTGGGGGAGCAGGATCAGCATGACAAGCGCCTGGAGCAGGCTTTCCATGGCCTTGGGGAACGCTTTGGAATAGTATCGGCGGGAAAGCATGAAAAGGCCGCCGTGAAAAACTGAACGGGCAGCCGAAAACAGGGAAGGAAACACGGTTGCCAGCACGCTTATAATTGTCAGGGCTAAAGCGGATGGGTAAGGGAAGAACATAGCCAGCAAAATACTGAGAAAGCAGATCACCGGGGTAATGCTCCGGCGCAGATTGTCAAATAGCTGGAATTTAGCAAGAGGACCAATAGGGTTTTTCTGTTTTCCGTTTGGGCCGGAAACTGAGGGAAAAAGATAGGGGATATTCTGCCAGTCCCCCCGTATCCATCGGTGAAGACGGTTAAGCCACGACACGGCATTAGAGGGAAATCCGTCGGATACTTCCGTATCGGATAAAAACCCGGTGCGAAGGTAGCTTCCCTCCAAAATATCGTGGCTTAAAATCCGGTCATCGGGGAAACGCTGGTCCAGCACTGTGTAAAAGGCGTTTACATCCAGAATGCCTTTTCCGGAAAAAATACTGCGGTTAAATAAATCCTGGTACAGCTCGCCCGCCATTTCCTCATAGGAGGAAATGCCTCCGCATCCCGCCATGATACGGGAAAAGCCGCTGGCATAGGCGGAGTTTAAGTCCACGGCAATTTTCGGGGCAATAATGCCGTAGCCGCTTTTGACCGTATGGTTTTCTTCATCAATAACAGGACGGTTCAGCGGGTGAATGGCGGCGCCGATCATTTCGACGGCGGTATCGAGAAGCAGGTCGGTATCGGCGTCCAGAACAATAAGGTAAGAATAAGAGGGAAGGGCTTCCCTGTCACCGCAAAAAGCGAGCAGGTCGATAGGCTTTCCCTTTATCAGCCGGATCAGTTCGGTGATTGCTCCTCGCTTCCGTTCGTAGCCGCCGTATTTTCCCTGGGTTTTTATAAAGCTTCTTTTGCGGAAGATCAGATAAAACTGATTTTGATACCGCCTGTTTAACGTCTCCACCGCCAGTTTCGCCGCTTCGACGCACGCTGCGTCGGCGGGATCGGAGGCGTTTTCGGATTCCTTTAAATCAGCCAGAAAGCAGAATCCGATGCCCTTGTTTTTATTTTTGTAGTAGAGACTTTCCATCTTTTGCTCTATCTGCTGTCCTGCGGAGGGCTTTGTAAGCAGAGCGGAGATAACCACCAGGGTTTTGGCGCTGTCCGGAATCCCGTTTTCCAGGCTGATGCGGGGAAGATATTTGACAGGAACGCCCTTTAATCCGCAATATTCGATCATAGGGCGGAAAAATTCCCATAAAGGAAAAAAGGTCAGCAGGGCGACCCATAGATTACGGGTATAATAAGAAAGCAGAAGCGTCGCGATCAACGGAATAAAGATTTCGCAGAGCAGCAGAATTCTGCCCCGGTCCCGGTTTTGTTTCAGCAAAGCCGGATGGTGCAGAATATCCCAGCCGATGTGATTTTGAGGAGCTTCCCGCTTCTGAGCAGCCGATACGGCGAGAGAAGCGACGGCCTCCTCGCTTTTGTTTAATTTTTTTGCAATCCGGGCGGTCTGCAGCCGGTATTCCCGTCTGCTTGCCTTATTCATCTGCGTATAAATGCCGGCAGGATCGCTCAGATAGATTTTCTCAATAATGCTGTGGGTTTCGGTAATCAACTCAAAGTCGACGTTATCCAGCTGTTTTAAGCCTTTTACGGCAAATTCGATTTTTTCGCTTGCATCCGGATCTTTGCGTCCCGGGCCGGCCACCATCATGACCAAAGTCAGGATAACTGCTTTAATAATCAGGGGCAGGCTCAAAAACTCAGCATTGCTTAAATAGCGGCTGCTTTGAATCAACTCGATAATTTTACCGATGGATTCGGTGTCGATGTTAAGGCTGCCCTGCATACAGACTTCAAAAAAGATTTTGAACAGTACCGGCAGGGAATCCTCCTTGCAGCAGGACAGGCGGTTTTTCCGGTTTAATTGCTTCAGCAGCTCTTTGCCGTTGCTGTCAAACACGTAATAATTATTGAACAGCCAGTCGTTGAGGGCGGCGTCTTCTTCCTGCAGCATCTTTTCCTTGCAGCCTGCCCGGATGGTATTCATTACCCTGTTCATATATTTTTGAAAGCTTTTCATGGATTTTTCCTGGCACTTGCTGTTTTCAAGACATATTTTTTCAACCAGAAACTCCAGATCTTCTGAAAAGCTGTCCTCAAAAATTTGCGGCATAGCGGCCTCCCGATCTATAAAAGCAAGCTTTTATAAAATGATGTACGCCGATTCCAAAGTGTTTTTCCAAAAAGTTTTCCGTACCTGGAACCGGCATTACTGTTATTTTTGCCGCAGAACGTGGGTTCATGCAAAAAATAAAGAAATCGTTCCCTTTTAAGCAAGTGTGCTTATCATAGAAACGATTTCTTTTTAAATTTTTAATGATTTATTCTTCGTAGGGGCTTATGTCGTTAAACAGGAAGTCGTGCAGTTTTGATATCGTGTTTTCATCGCTGTAAGTAAGATACCATACTCCATTAATTGTGCTTCCCGTCGCAGGAGCGATATCTTCGTCCAGCGGGAAACGGGCCTGTTCAAAAGCAGGGGTCCCGCCTTTGAGAGCGTTAAAGCCGATGGACAGGATTTCCGAATTGGTAAGAGAGGTCTGCACAAGGGGAAGTATTTTTGCCAAAACCGCAGGATACTGCGTGGGGCCAAGCTTCAGTGCCTTATCAAACAGCTTGTTTAAAACCAGGCGTTGACGTTCCGTTCTTTCAAAATCGCTGTTGCCTACATTGCGGATTCGGGCATAACCTACCGCCTGGGACCCGCTTAAGGTTTGCAGACCGGCAGCTTCAATATAGTCCGCGCCGCCTTCGTCGCCGTTTAAAATAGCTACCTCGCGGATGTTGACATTTGCGGATGCCCGTTCCGCCTCGGTGATATCGATCTCTACCCCGCCTAAAGCGTCAATGACTTCGGCAAGCTGGTTAAAATTGACCGTCACATAGTCGGTAATATTCAGGTCAAAATTTTGGTTGATGGTTTTGATGGCAAGCTGTGCACCGCCGTAAATGTAGGCATGTCCGAGCTTTGTCATGCCGTATCCGTCAACATTAACATAGCTGTCCCGCATCAGGGAGGTTACCTTGACCTTATGGTTGCCCGGGTCTACCGTCAAAAGCAGAATAGCGTCGGAGCGCCCTGCGCCGTCACCCCGGTCATCAATACCGAACAGGGCTATTGTGGTGACTTCGTTGGGATAATAATCGCCGGGCTGCCCGATTCCTAAATCGCTGCTGTTATCGGGAACCGGAACCCTTTCGATCGAATTAAGCATCACAAAAAAATAGGCGCCGTAGGCAACGACGCCTAATATCAGGACGGTCAGGATACAGGCAAGGGCTTTTAAAAGCCGGTGTTTTTTGGGTTTTCGGATATATCTGGCCAAAACAGGTGTCCTCTTTTCTGAAAGATAAAGTGACTCGCCTAGTATTATACACTCTTCTTCCCTGCTTGGCTATTATAAAATTCTTACAATTCCATTTCGCTTTTGTTTTTCAGACGTTTCCGGCAGATTTTTGAAACCGGTGCATAAAGCAGATAACAAACCAGAAAGAATAGAAGAAGCACAATAAAAAATTCATGAAAATCCTTAACGATGGAATGAAGGATGTGGAAAAGAAAACCCCTGGCGAATGGCGCATTCTCTGCGGCAAGATAGGAAGCGATGCGCGGCGTGTCTGACAGCATCACGGTAAAGCCGCCTATCCACAGGCCGTGGCCGAAAGCGGCATAGTCCAAAATACTGCGTTTGTTTTTAAAGTTGATAAAGACCAGCAAAGCAAGGGACAGCAAAGCAGTCAGAACCGTTATGGGAAGAGAACGGTTCCCCATGGCTGCAATCTTTTTTATCCGGTCGCCGATAATTTGCGCTTTCAGCCCCGAAACAGATTCCGCATACTGGCTTACTACCATTTCTGAGCCTTGCTCTACCAGGCTCTCAATCGTATTCAGCGTGGGAACGTTGTATTCTGCCAAAATTGTGTGAAAGGAATCGGATATCTGCTGGGTCAGGGATGCGGTGTCCGGCTGATATTCGCTACCGGAATAAGCGCTTTCAATGATGCCGTTTACTTCGGACTCGATCATGTCATCGGTTATGATGGCGTCTAAAAACTGGGCGCTTAAGGAACCGGCCAGGCCGGAAGAAGTAATGCTGTTTTTAATTTCATATTTTACCGAGGTATACAGGTCGGCCTCCCCGGCTTTTTTGACAACATAGTCCCGGCTTAAAACCGTATTCCTGATAATGACGCCCGCCCCCAGGGAAATCACGGACAAGCCCAGCAGAAGAGCGGCAAGGACGCTGAGAACTTTATTGACGATTTTCATGATGATTCTCCTGTCTGTATGTTTTTAGTACAAGTATATGCTTTGCTGTTCCAAGATACTTCTTTTAAAAGGAAAGAAAAAATGATTTTTCAATCGTTTTTATCAGTTTGCCAAAGGAAAAATAAGGATTGCAAAATTCATACGAATATAGTATATTATAGACGGGCCCTGATATAAGAAAAAGTTATGTCAGATGGCCGGAAAGGACAGGATGCTGAAATGAACCAAAAATTCAAAGTGAACGGGATGACCTGTTCCGCCTGTTCCGCCAATGTGGAGAAAAGCGTGAAAAAGCTGCCTGGCGTTTCCAGCGTGCAGGTGAATCTGCTTTCCGGAACCATGAATACTGAGTTCGACTCCGGTATTTTGAATGAAACGCAGATTATGCAGGCGGTAGAAAAAGCAGGATATGGTGCGGAGCTGTTTAGCAAAACGGGAAATGCCGCAAAAGCGGGGGAGAAAAAACAGGATGCCACCAGACAGGAGATACAGTCGATGAAAACCCGGCTGATTTCTTCGGTTGTGTTTTTAATTCCGCTGATGTATATTTCCATGGGGCATATGCTGTCGTTCCCTTTACCGGGCTGGCTGCATGGGGCCCATAACGCCATGACCTTTGCTTTGGTTCAGTTTCTCTTGACTTTGCCGATTCTCTATATTAATCGGAAATACTATCTTAAAGGTTTTCCCTCCCTTTTTCGCGGTGCTCCCAATATGGATACTCTGATTGCCGTCGGCTCTGCGGCTGCGGTTGTTTACGGGATTTTTGCCATGTTCCGCATCAGCTACGGACTGGGGAACGGCGATATGGAACTGATATCCCGCTATTCCATGGACCTGTATTTCGAGTCCGCAGGTACTATTCTGACTCTGATAACTCTGGGAAAATATCTGGAAACCAGGTCTAAGGGAAAAACCTCGGAGGCAATCACCAAGCTGATGGATTTATCTCCGAAAACCGCGTGGGTTTTACGGGATGGCATTGAAACTGAAATCCCGGTGGAAAACGTCGTGGTAGGGGATATGGTGCTGGTGAAGCCGGGACAGCGGATTCCGGTGGACGGGATTGTGCGGGAAGGTTCCTCCTCGGTGGACCAGTCCGCTCTGACGGGCGAAAGCATCCCTGTGGAGAAAAGACCGGGAGACACCGTGATTTCGGCCTCCATCAACAAAACCGGCTTTTTGAAATTTGAGGCACAAAAGGTAGGCGACGATACCACCCTTGCGCAAATCATTCAGCTGGTGGAGGAGGCGGGTTCCTCCAAGGCGCCTATCGCCAAACTGGCCGATAAGATCAGCGGGATTTTTGTTCCCATTGTTATGGCGATCGCCGCAGTTTCTTTTATCGTCTGGCTGATTGCCGGGCAGACCTTCGAGTTTGCCCTTTCCGCCGCCATTGCGGTTTTGGTGATTTCCTGCCCCTGCGCCTTGGGGCTTGCCACCCCTGTGGCGATTATGGTGGGAACGGGGAAAGGCGCCGAAAACGGCATTCTGATCAGGTCGGGCGGGGCGCTGGAGATTGCCCATTCCGTGAACGCCGTCGCTTTGGATAAAACCGGCACCATCACCGAAGGAAAGCCCCGGGTGACCGATATCCTTACAGTTGCCGGAATCACTGAAAAAGAGCTGCTTTCCATTGCAGCGGCACTGGAAAAGCCGTCGGAGCATCCTTTAGCAGAGGCGGTTCTGGAGAAAGCGCGGCAGGAAAGAATAGAAATATTGCCCGCAGAAGATTTCGAAGCGGTTTCCGGGAAAGGGATTGCGGCGAAGGTAAACGGAAGGCAGTATTATGCCGGGAATCTTTCCATGCTGAAGGCGAAAAATATTTCCGCCGAAATAATGGAGGCCGAAAGCCAAAGGTTTGCCGGAGAGGGCAAAACGCCCCTGCTTTTTGCCGATGAAACGTCTTTGCTGGGGATTATTGCCGCAGCGGACGTGGTGAAGCTTTCCAGCAAAAAAGCCATTGCCGAACTGCAGAGGCTGGGCTTGGATGTCATTATGCTGACGGGTGACAACAGACTGACGGCGGAAGCCATCAAAAATCAGTTGGGGCTGAACAAAGCGATTGCCGAGGTGCTGCCTCAGGATAAGGAGAAAATCATCCGGGATTTGCAGGCCGAAGGCAAAAAAGTGGCCATGGTGGGGGACGGCATTAACGACGCTCCCGCGCTGGCCCGTGCTGATGTGGGCATTGCCATCGGAGCGGGCACCGATATTGCCATGGAATCGGCGGATATTGTGCTGATGAAAAGCAGCCTGATGGATGCAGTAACCGCCATCCGCCTGAGTAAGGCGGTAATCCGCAATATTAAGCAAAATCTGTTCTGGGCGTTTTTCTACAACACCATCGGGATTCCTCTGGCAGCTGGCGTATTCTATCCCCTGTTTGCCTTAAAGCTTAATCCCATGTTCGGTGCCGCTGCCATGAGCCTAAGCTCGGTATTTGTAGTGACCAATGCGTTAAGGCTGAAATGGTTCAAACCGGCAGAAGGTCCGGAAGAATCCCATTTGGAGGATACAGCTTCTTCCAACATTATACAGAAAGAAGAGGATTTTATGAAAAAAGTAATGATGATCGAAGGCATGAGCTGCGACCATTGCTCCGCCACAGTGGAAAAGGTGTTAAGCGGGATAGACGGCGTAAAGTCGGCTAAGGTGAACCTGAAGAAAAAGTCTGCCGATGTTAAACTGGATAAGGAAGTGCCGGATGAAGTATTGAAAGCGGCGGTAACCGACGCGGGTTATGAGGTGGTCGGTATAAAATAAGGCAATAAATCAAAAAGCTCCCGGCAGGCTGCAGTGAAGTCTGTCGGGAGCTTTTTCTGTCATGTTGTATTTATTCCTGAATGTCTGCCACGTTATAGGGCGTCTGCTGGTATACATAGTAATTCAGCCAGTTGATAAACAGCAGGTTGGCGTGTCCCCGCCAGACATGGAGCGGAGTCTGGGAGGGATCGTCGTGGGGAAAATAGTGCAGGGGGGGCTGGATGTCAAGCCCTTTATTTTTATCCCGGAAATACTCTTCGGCGAGAGTGTTCCGGTCATACTCCGAATGCCCGGTGACAAAAAACTGCCTTCCGTTTTTGCGGGCAACAATATAAACCCCGGCCTGCTTGGAATAAGAAAGGATTTCCAGATCGTCATGGAACTTCAACGCTTCCTCATCCAGTCCCGTATGACGGGAATGAGGAGCAAAAAACTTTTCGTCGAAGCCTCTCATAAGAGGATGGTGGGGACTGCAGTTTTTATGCTCAAAAACGCCGAACATTTTTTGGGGTAGCGGCTTCTTCTGAACGCCAAAATGATGATAAAGGCCAGCCTGAGCGCCCCAGCAAATATGAAAGGTGGAGTAGACATTCTTTTTTGACCAGTCCATAATGGCACAAAGCTCGGGCCAGTAATCGACCTCTTCAAAGGAAAGCTGCTCCACAGGGGCTCCGGTGATAATCATGCCGTCAAACTTTTCATCTCTGATTTCATCAAAGGTTTTATAGAAGTGAAGCAGATGATTGGAAGAAGTGTTTTTAGAAGTATGGGAAGCCGTCTGAAGCAGTTCGATATCGACCTGCAAAGGAGAGTTTCCCAAAAGACGCAGCAACTGAGTTTCAGTTTCAATTTTCTTAGGCATCAAATTGAGAATGACTATTCTTAATGGGCGGATGTCCTGATGCATGGCCCGGTTTTCCGTCATAACAAAGATATTCTCGTTTTCCAGCGTTTTTGCTGCGGGCAGGGAGTCTGATATTTTAATAGGCAAGGCCAGAACCTCCATACTGGTTAATAGACTAATTTAAATTATAGCAAAATAGCAATAAGAACGCAACTGTATTGTAAGAAAGCAGACATACTATAATTTAAAAATTTTTATTAAAAACCCACTTGACAAAGGAAGAGAGGAAGATATATAATAAACGAGCTGTCCAGGGGCGGGGTTGAAGAGAGCGGAAGAAGCGTGGCAAGGAAAAAAGCAGTTGACAAGAGGCTTTGGATGTGATAGAATAATCGAGCTGCCTGAGGGAAGCGAGCGCAGAGGAACAACAAAAGGACAGGAGAATGTCGAAAAAGGTTGTTGACAAAGCGAGCGCGGAATGATATAATAGACAGCACGCCGGTCGGGAGACAAGGCGGGACGGACCTTGAAAATTGAACAACATTGCAAGAAAACAAAGACCCTTAAAGAAGAATTTGAGGGATGGAGAAATCCATCTAAAAGAAACGCAAGCGAGCGAATTAAGTCGAGAGATTTAATGAGTTTGGGAAGCGACCTTAATTGAGGTAATAGGCGGAAACGCTTGTTATACAATAGAATTAAGAGTTTGATCCTGGCTCAGGACGAACGCTGGCGGCACGCCTAACACATGCAAGTCGAACGGGGAAGAGGAGCTTGCTCCTCTTTCTAGTGGCGGACGGGTGAGTAACACGTGAGCAACCTGCCTTACAGAGGGGGATAACGTCTGGAAACGGACGCTAATACCGCATGAGATAATAGAGCCGCATGGTTCAGATATCAAAGGAGAAATCCGCTGTAAGATGGGCTCGCGTCCGATTAGCCAGTTGGCGGGGTAACGGCCCACCAAAGCGACGATCGGTAGCCGGGTTGAGAGACTGAACGGCCACATTGGGACTGAGACACGGCCCAGACTCCTACGGGAGGCAGCAGT
>ENA-UOOK01003044-UOOK01003044.1-fermentation-metagenome-genome-assembly--contig:-NODE-3044-length-19596-cov-11.402487_pt1 | contig 19596 bp, 19 predicted proteins | sample MGYA00245777_ERZ724023 | MGnify/ENA primary metagenome ERZ724023 (study PRJEB28704, sample SAMN03018312) | fermentation metagenome | biome: anthropogenic terrestrial biome; feature: soil...
ATACCCAGTAATATTATGTTCTACATTTTTAATTAAAAACCTTTTTAATTAAACGAATAATTCCACTTTGCATTTTTATTATAAGAAAATCCGATTACCTCCCTGAACTGTTAATTTGTAGAGACATTTTTAAATCTTGTTTCATAAATATAGCTAATAAAGACGACTTTACTAAATTGCATAAGATAAGTCGTTATTACAACCCTTATAACAAGACTTTATTTTCATTATGACAAAACTTTACGCATTTTTGCTCAAAAATAATTTTTTTCTTGATCCTTTTTTCCTTAAAAACTTAATCCTAACTATGTGCAATCAAAATAAAGTTCTGTCAAAAAGCAAATATAGTTCTGTCACGCACAACCCGCTAACCATTGGTATCTCTACCTTTGTATTTTTCTTCCTTTTTACCTCTTTTTTACTTCCTATTATTTTTTGCCCTCAAATGCCCCTTAATGCTCTCTGAAAAAGTAAATAAAGTTCTGTTGTAAAGGCAGGATCAAGGTATATGAAAAAAGGGAAAAGGACTATTCTTATCATAATCTCTTTTCCCTCTTAAGTCTTTACTATCAATATTTTTAGCCTGTTGTGATTGTCTCTAAATCCTTCTTAAAAATATCCTTATTCATTGATTCTTGAGCCTTGCTCCCTAATAAACATGACAAAACTTTATTTTCCGTCACAAGACTTTATTTTGGTTATACATATAAAAGATTATTTTATATTTCTCTTCTTCCTTCCATAGCCTTAGATAAAGTTATCTCATCAAGGTAGTCCAAGTCTCCCCCCACAGGTATTCCGTGGGCAATTCTTGTTGTTTTTATTTCAAAGGGTTTTAACAGTTTTGCTATATACATTGCTGTTGCTTCCCCTTCTACTGTGGGATTTGTGGCAAGGATCACCTCTTTTATTCGCCCGTCTTTAATTCTTTCTAAAAGTTCCCTGATCTTTATATCATCAGGGCCTATATTTTCAATAGGTGATATGGCTCCGTGAAGCACATGATACAGACCATGATATTCTCTCGTCCTTTCCATTGCAACTACATCTTTTGGACCTTCTACTACGCATATAGTAGAGGTATCCCTTTTTTTATCTGTGCAAATATAGCAAGGATCATCATCAGTCAAATTACAGCATATGCTGCAATATTTTACCTTCTCTTTTGCATTAATAATTGAATTTGCTAATTTTTCCGCATCTTTAGTATCTGATTCCAATACATAAAAGGCTAATCTTTGAGCAGTTTTCCTCCCTATTCCGGGAAGTTTGGAAAACTCTTCTATTAAATTTGCTATAGGCAAAGCATAATAGTCCATTTTATCACCCTTTTCTAAAATAACCCGGGAATATTCATTCCTCCTGTTATCTTCTTCATTTCCTCCTGTACATAATTTTCTGCATTCCTCAGAGCTTCGTTTACTGCTGCCAATATTAAATCCTGAAGCATCTCCAAATCATCCGGATCGACTACATCTTTATCTATAGTAATAGAAATTAATTCTTTTTTCCCGTTAGCTTTAGCTACTACCGCTCCTCCTCCTGCACTTGCCTCCACTTCTTTTTCTTCAAGCTGGCTTTGAAGTTCTGTCATCTGCTTTTGCATCTTTTGAACTTGCTTCATCATATTTCCCATATTTCCCCCTCCAGGGAATCCGCCTTTAGCCATTATTCTTCCTCCTTATTCTTTTTTTCAACTTCAATTAAATCCTTTCCAAAAAAATCAATTATGGGTTTAAGAATGTCTTCCTTTTCTTCTTTATTTATTTCTAATAAATTTTCCCCTTCCATTACAAATCGGACTTTTATCTCTTTATTAAAATACTCGGATAAAATCTTTTCAACAAAATTCTTGTTGTCATCCTTGCTTATGGCTTCTCTGTGTATACCATAGCCTTGTTTATATTCTATGGATAAAATACCATTTTCATATGATATGGGAGAACCTTCTATTAGTAAAGCATGAATAACTATTTTTTTCTCTTTTATGAATTTGAGAACATTGTCCCATCGTTCCTTTATAATATCTATATTGAGCTCATTTCCGTCATCTCTTTGACTCTTTTCTGTCTTATCAACTTTATCTGCTGGTTTATCTTGAGCATTAATTTTTATTTTTTCTGTTTTGTAAGGCTTTTCTTTTTTTTCTTCCTTTGGTTTATGGTTAACCGGTATACTTCCATTAGCTATTATATCCTCTAGGTCCTTTACTCTTTCATAAATATCTTTTTCTCCTTCCATCTTTATAAGTCTTATAACAGCCATCTCAAGTATAATTCTCGGTTGAGTCGACCATTTGGCTTTATTTTCACTATCATTGAAAATATTTAAAGCTTCAAGTATAAAAGACAAGGATATATCCTGGGCTTGTTTTTTATACATTTCGATTATTTCCGGCTCCATTTCAATGATAGTCGAAGGGTGAACGGAAGTCTTGATAATCATGAGGTTTCTAAAATGATATATTAAATCCTTTATAAACTGATTTATGTCCTTTCCGTCCTGGATTATTTCATTTATCAAATTCAATGCTTTGTCCAATTCTTTATATTTTATATTATCTACTAATTGAAATATTAAATCATAATTCGTTATCCCCAGTATTTCTAAAGCATCTTCCATGGAAATATGCCCTTCTTCAAAAGAAATACATTGCTCCAAAAGGCTTAAAGCGTCCCTCATTGCGCCGTCACAATTCCTTGCTATAAGATGTAGCACGCTTTCATCTACTGACACATTCATATCAGAACATATTTTCTTCATATTACTTACTATATCATTTACAGTAATTCTTTTAAAATCAAATCTTTGGCATCTGGACAAAATAGTCTGAGGTAACTTTTCCACTTCTGTCGTTGCTAAAATGAATATCAAATGTTCCGGAGGTTCCTCCAATGTTTTCAAAAGCGCATTAAAAGCTCCCTTAGAGAGCATATGAACTTCATCTATTATATATACTTTATATTTACAATTTGAAGGAGGATACTTTACTTTTTCTCTCAGTTCTCTTACATCTTCTACGCTGTTGTTGCTTGCTGCATCCATTTCAATTACATCCATTATAGTCTCATCCATTATCCCTTTGCATATCTCACATTCGTTGCAGGGGTTCCCGTCAACAAGATTTAAACAGTTAACAGCTCTTGCAAATATCTTAGCCGTAGAAGTTTTCCCTGTCCCTCGGGTTCCGGAAAAAAGATAAGCATGCCCAATGCTTCCGTGTAAAATCTGATTTTTAAGAACTGTGGTTATATGTTCCTGTCCCCACACTTGGTCAAAAGTTTGAGGACGATATTTCCTATATAAAGCCTTATACATGTTATTCACCTACATTATCATAATATATATATTATATCAGAACTTCATTATAAATACACCTCAAAATTGAAAGCCATGATTAAAGACAGTAAAACTTTTCGTTTAGAGTTATTTTACAACATTATTTAAATACATAAAAATATGATGCATTAAAAAAAAGTCTGAATAAATGGCAAGGTTAAAATAAAATGTTATTGTATCGATCAGAAGGTAAATAGTTTCCTTATAGCTAAGATGTAGACTGTAAATAGGAGAAAATACTATTATATGAGTCGATAGGAAAGCAATTTTTCTATTGCCAAAATTTGATATTAATAGTCACTCTATTATAACTGTAGAGCAAAATATACAATTAAATAAAGATATGGATGTTTATTGTAAAATAAGATTCCCCATTTTTGCAAACAGGATAGTGAAAAATATACCAGCAATTTATAACAGCCTAATTACATTTATTAAACATGTCAAAGATTTGTTATTACTCGCCCTGCGGGCGTTGTCCTTAATATATTTAATAAATGCAATTTAAAAAAGATTACTTTACTTGGTAATATTATGAATTTTATAGTTTTTTCTAATAATGGTTTAAATATGCATTTTAAAAATTTAATACTTCTAAATTCTAATTAAAATTATTATAATAAATTCGGTTTTCAACTAACTATAAGAAGAACCAATTTTATTTTACAATAAATACATATTGATTTATTCAATAAGATTACGAATTTTTCAATGACATTTGATGACAAAATTAGGAATGAGAGCTTAAATTATAAAACAGCCTCTTTGTAATTTTGGTCTATATGTATTTTTTGTTTTGATAAGTCAATATTAATATCTACTTCTAAGTCAAGCTGCGTTTCATGAGAAATTACAATTATTATCTTTCCTGCTTTGTTTTGTCTCATATATTTATAAAATATATTTTTAGTTTTTTCATCAATAAATGTAGAAAATTCATCAAATATTATTATTTGCGGATTATTAACTATAGCTCTTAATAATGATATCTTTTGACACTCACCCCCAGAAATATTAGAACCATTGTTAATAACCATTGATTCTAGATTCAAATTATTATTAGAGTTTATTAATTCAAATTTTTTGCATAAATCTAATATAATTTTTTCATCTATATTTCTTCCCACTTTTATATTATTTACTATAGTATCGTTAAACAAATAAGTTCTTTGTGGGACAATTGCAATAAGTTTTTTTAATGAATGCTTATCGATATCATTTATGTTTATACCGTCATACTCTATTTCCCCTTTATCTGGGATCAATATACCACATAATAAATCAACTAAAGTTGATTTTCCTGTTCCATTTTCTCCTGTAATTTTTACTACAGTATTCAAATGTACATTAAGATTTATATTTTTAAATAAATAGTTTTTATCATAGCCAAAAGAAACATTATTTAATTTTATTCCATCGTTTAAACATTTGATTTTTTTGAGTTCTCTTTTATCTTCATTAGTGTTACTAACAGTATCATAATATCTATTGAATGCAACAATCGATGCTTGAAAATCTATATTTATATTCGTTAATATTTGTATTGGATTTAAGAAATTATTTATATATGTAAATAATGCAATCATTGTTCCAACAGTTATTTCTTGTTTAATAGCTTGATTTCCTCCATATGATAGAATTATAAGTGAAGGTAAAAAATATAATAACGATAAATATAAGTTATATTTATTAGTCAATGATATAGATGAAAATTTCCCTAATATGTCTTTATGTAAGGCTCTTGAAAACTTTTTAGCTGCATATTTATAAAAATGCATATATTTAATAATCTTAAGATTATCTAAATTTTCTTTTATTGTATTATTAACAGTAGCTTTATTTTTTATAATTAAAGTATTAATACTTTTTAACTTTGGATTAAAACGTTTAGTAATAACCCATATAAAAAAAGCGTCAATCACCAAAGTTATAGCTATTAATTTGTTTAAAGAATATACTATTATAAAAGTTGCAGTAATATTTAGGACTTGTATTAGTATATTTACACTTGTCCCAGCAAGAAAATTTACAATAATAGGAACTTCATTTAAAATTTGTGAAATTAATTCACCTTTTCCTTTTTCCTCTAAATCAATGGTATTTTTATTCATTAATGCATTATATAAATTCATCCGTAAATCATACACTAATTTTTCACCAATATATGTAAATATATAAATTTGATAAATTTCTAAAGCTTGTCTCAATAAATATACTACACCATAAATAAATATAAATCGGAATAGTAGTTTAAAATTTTGCATAGAAATTGCTTCATCAAATATTTTCTTCATTATATAAGGATTTAAGAGTGTTAAAAATGTCATGCAACATATTACTATAAACCCAATTATCTCTTTTTTTACATAAGGTTTCATTACCATATAAACATATTTACTCCGTTTCCTTCTCATCTTTATACCCCTTTTGCTTCATCACATATTTTATTACTTCAATTCATTGTAATATTTTTTTGCTTACCTTTAGCTTTAGTAAATCTGTCTAAAGTTACTCCATTCTATCAAAGCATAAATATTATTTTTAGAAAGCACTCCTTATTTTCCCTAGAATGGTTAATTTTACCGAAGTGATTATATTAATGCTATAAATTCTATATCTGTTTTGTCCCATAGTTTATGATTTCCGCTAATATTAGTGAAAAAAGACTTATCAATATAAATATTAGAATTGAAATATTAATGGAAATTTTATCTTGATTAAGATATAAAAAATGTATATTTTTTATTTCAGTAGTTAGTAATTGATATATTAAAATAAAAATAGCAATTATAATATTATATAAACTGATTTTTTTAAAACTTGTTATATTTGATTCAATAAAAGGCCGTCCCTCAACAACAGTACTTATAATAGATTTTAATTCATAAATACTAAGTAAAAATAATAAAGAAGATAAAATAAAAAATATAGCCATTATATTATTTGTAGTGTTTCCATAGTTTACCATACTACCAATTAAACTCACGAATATCCCTATAACACAAATTATAGTTACATACCAAATTATCTTAAAAATATCATATATAATTTTAATATTATTATTTTTCATAAATAGTATCCTCATATAATAGTATTTGCAAGGAACCAACATATATTTTATTAGAGAAAATAGCCTTGCAATCTATTGTCTCATTTTATTTCTTTGTTAATAATAAAGTTTGTATTTTTTATAAATATCAAACAAATTAAATCTTTCAAACAGGCCTATCCTGAACTGCCTAAAAACGATGGCATTGATATCATTTTTCGGTTGTATTTTAAGAAGTAAACCTTGATAATAAACACCTTACACTTCGAATCTTATAATAGAAAACAAAATTTCAGACTGCATAAAATTTGAATCGTGAAAAAATAAGATTTCTAGATACTTTGTTTTACAAATTTTCAGATCTGGATTCCTAAAAGATGTTTTCCTGATACTTTTGGTACTATCTATAACAATAATATCTAAATTTTTTTCAGTTGACAATATTAATAACACTACTTTAGAAAAACTTGTTAATTTTACTGTTATAATAGAGTAAAAACAAACTCACTACTCAAAAAAATAGCTATCACTCTCAAGACTGCTACAATAAATTCTTAAATATTGTTAAAAATTGTAAATTATTCTATTAATCAACTTACTTACCGTTAGGTAATTTGTATTAAATCCATTCAACAACAGCTTAATGTTTTAAATAAAACCATTCAATCTTGTATACAGCTATTTTCACATATTTTCACTATCTTTCTAGGTGTCGATATCCACTGCCTTAAAAATTATACTATTCCTTATTAAATATTTAAGCACTACTAGAACAAGATATCAGTCAGGTGACTAGTTGATAGTACATCGATAGTACAAATGACTTATCATTAATATGGGGTATCTATCTACATGGTTGGCCCTTAAAACAAAATTATTTATTATCTTTTTATAGACGACCATGTAGATATCCTCATATTAATATGACCTTTGCTAATTTCTGAATATCACTTGTTTATTTTTTAAGATTGACAATATCTCATATTCTTATTTGTTATGAGAAATTAAGATAATAACCAATATTTTGTTTAGATAAGTCTAACTTCTTATAAAGAATAATAAAAATTTAAGTAATAAGAATAAAACAAGTTTTATCATCACAAACCTTGTCACAAAATTCAACAAAACAAGGATCATAGGTATCGCAAGGAGGAGCTAGCCCTCCACATAATAAACCTAAACATTGTACAGATTCCATATTCCTTGATGGATCTCTTATCCATTCCATATAAATACCCCCGTTTAGTTTATTAGTATTTATTATTTGAAGCTCTAAAAGTTTTTAAATAATTATAATTATTTGGAGTTATGATTTAATCCTGGTGTACATAATTATAATTAATTTTATTAGAATTGCTATTTTTTAGCAACTTTTTAATTTTTAAACTATAAAGTGATATTCATAATCAGCAATAGACAATCCCATTTTAATCAGCAAAATTTTCCTTTTTTTATTTTCTATAGGTAAATTTATACATCAAAGTTCTACAGACTTTAGGAAAAAATAAGACTAAGAAAGCAAATTATACTTTCATATAATGCTCATCACAAGACTTTTCTTTATTTGTTTTTTTAATTTCATAAATTAATTTAGTAATTTCTTTGGCATTATAGCGTATAGAATTACATTTAGCGGTACCATTTTGTATAATGTGATCTGGGCACCCTCCCATACATAGAGGCAAAACATTACATTCCCTACATTCGTTATTCTCTAAAGGATTGTACAAAAGCCATTTAAGCAAATTGTTATTAAATTTAATGCCATTAAATATATTCCCTACCTTTTCCTCTACCCGTCCAATAGAATTCCAACATTTATATAAATTTCCCTTAGGATCTATTACATAGCTATTTAATGCAACTGCTCCACATATTCCTAAAACAGGTTGAGGTAATGGAACAGAATAGAAACCCCTTTGAAGTGCAATTTTATAAAAATTAATTTCTTCAATAGAAAAGTCATATGAATTAAAGCAATTTATATCATAACAAATATCATTAATTTTATCTACTGGTGCTAAATAAAAAGGAACTTTGTTTTTTATTCCAGCATCTTCAAATACCCCCAATAATTTATTTAAACTTGATACATTGTCTTTATCTATATTTATTCTAATAGTTATGGATAATTCATTATATGATTCTTGTATATTGGAAATAATCTTGTCAAAAGATCCCTTACCGTTTGATAGTTTTCTTCTTTCGTCATGTATAATTTTGGGCCCATCTATTGTTATTTGTACCCTTTTAACTTTTAATTTTTTGAGCCTATTAACATTATCCTTATTTAAATTATATCCGTTAGTAACCATAGCTGCTGTATATTTTACCTTATCTCCACATAATTTCAAAAATTCCTGAGTTAAATAATCAATGGTATCTATTGCTAAAAGTGGCTCACCACCATACCACATAACTGTTAAGGTAGATATATTAGCAATATACTGTTTTACAAATTTTATCACTGCATCTTGCGTTTCCTTATCCATAGTAGTATAACGATATCCATCTTCATAGCAATAAACACAATTAAAATTGCATTTTAAAGTTGGAGCTATTGTTAATGTTAAATGGTTTGTATTAAAGCGATACATCAATTGTTTTGAACAAATAGCTTTCCTATTAATCCTTAGATATTATGATAATAATATTACACATAAATAAGTATGACAAACCTTTTTTGATGAACAAACTCTCACTACGCAAAATGAGTCTATTTCAGCTTCATTAATAGGCTCTTCTATCCAATTCATTTTATCACCTACCCTTGAGATTTTAATTATTCAACCTATTAGTAATTAATCATACAATATTTACATGCGCACAGATATATTACACATGCTTCATCATGTTCCGGACAACCAAATCCTACATAGAGAACACAATTATCCATTGGGTCCGCTTGTGTTGGTTTTTTTATCCATTCCATTCTTTCCACCCCTTTCTAAATAAGTATATACTCTCAAAAAGTTTAAGAATTTTAAAAAAAGCCTTGAGGCTTTATGCCTGCCCTTTTATTGGTAATTCTAATATCAATATCTCAAAATACATTAGAACATTAATTTTACTTACCTCGTTTTAGGGATTAAATTTAAAAACGTTTTCCTTGATATAATATTACAAAACAAAATCTTAAATTTTTTCTATTAAAAAACTTAAAGAAACAGCTTACTAATTTAAATAAATTCATTTTCAAACTTTATCTTCTTAATTGATAACCTATTTATCCTAATCAATCCTTTATAGCCCAGCTAAAATTTAGAAACTTACTTTGATATACTTTTTTACATTGTCTAATCACTATAATATATATTTTTCAAAATTCAAATTATTCTATTTTCTAAATTAGTTATCCATCTTTATCAATAATTAGTTTTTCTTGTCACTTTTCTAGATACTATTTAGATTATATTATCTATTTAAAATATATTCAACAAAATAAATTCGTAATTTTCCAACATTTTCAACATCTATCTTCTTTTGGAAACAATATCATCATAAATATCGGCTAAAAACTAATAGCATTAATATTTTAAACAAATTTAAGGAAGCCACCAAGATATTTGTGGCGAATATTATATTTATAGTCATTATACTCTTCAGAAATGAATAAAGGTGTATAATAAATATGATGCTTTTAGGAAAATAACAAGAATGAAACATCACAAAAAGGAAAGACAGACTACACTAGATGAGTACACTCAGATTTAGAAAAATTGTATTTCAAATAGTAAAAATTATAGTAAGATAACTTTAAAATATTAGGTTTTTTATAAGCAAGTTTACATACGGATAAAAAATTATTGTAAAATGGGAAATGATGACCTGCAGGATAGCCGTGGCTAACGAAGCAAAAGTTTACCATCTGTCTAAATTGTTAATATATAAGGGAAATGGGGCAAAGTATATGACATTATAATGGCCCAAAAAATAAGATAAAGAGAACAAACAAGATGAATTAATAAAAGAATTAAGAAATACGATAAACGAATATAAGTATTCATACAACAAGAGGTTGATGACTGTTGAGATGGGTAAAAAGATAGGATTATACAAAGAATTAAGGTCAATAATAAGGATATAGAGCTAAATAATCTAAACAGCATTTACTTAAATAATTAAGATGGAAATGGTATAATAAGAAAATGAAGGACGTTAAGTTTTTGATATTTTGTTAAAACAAATCTATTGACACTATCATGAATTTTTATATCTGTTGACATATAAAAATTTCTAATGTATAATATATTTCTGTAGTTGATAAGTCATATATCAATATATAATATGTAGAGCAACACACGGAGAGGTGGTTGAGTTGGTTGAAGGCGCTCGCCTGGAAAGCGGGTAGACGAGTATATCGTCTCGCGGGTTCGAATCCCGCCCTCTCCGCCATTTTAACCTTTGCCGTACTAGATGGGAAATTAGCGGTGTCCTGTACCTGCAATCCGCTATAGCAGGATTGAATTCCCGGCCTCGGCTTTTTTGCAGTAGGGTTCGCCTTAGATAAGTGGCAATGATTATTGGGCCCTGCGCAATGAAAATTTATGAACCCCGTCAGGTCCGGAAGGAAGCAGCGGTAAATAGACACTTTCATGTGCCGTAGGAAAACCTAATGTGAGTTAACTACCTAAGTAACACCTAAGGTAATAAGTCAAAGCCGGGTGTACGGCTACATAAAAAAACCTTTAGCATTATTCTTAATGTTAAAGGTTTTTATTATGCAAAATAATCTTTTATCCCTTAAAAGTTTTACCTTCTTTATAGTTATATTCCGAAACAAAATTCTTTCCATAGGTCAATCCCGCAACAACCTTCGGATCTTCGGATTCTTCAAGCTGTATAAATCCATCATAAAGGGGTTTGACTATCTTTGCAGCGGATTCATATAAGTCCGGATTTCTGAAATTTTCAGCTTTTGTTATAAGTTTGTTTAAATAGATATATATTTCTCTTAGATTACGAGCTATCTCGGAATCCCCTTTTAAAGCGGATATAAGTTCTGCTAATATATCCCTTGAATTATTATTTATGAAGTTCAAAGTTTCCCTGTCATTATCCTCTATCGCCTTAATACTGTCATTGAAATTATCTATAAGGGCTTCATAAAGAATGGCAATAAGTCCTGCAGAATTTGTACTGCCTATTCTCCTCTCCACCTCTGATCTGTTAAGCAATTAATATCATCTCCTACTGTCTTAAGAGCTGCAATACAGTCTGGGGAAGCTCGTTTGCCTGAGCGAGCATTGCCGTTCCTGCCTGCTGCAGTATATTCAGTTTCGTATATTCGGACATCTCGGATGCCATATCCACATCTTCTATTCTGGACATAGATGATGTCAAATTCTCCACAGTATTATCCGTATTTTTTATTGTATGCTCAAGACGATTTTGATAAGCTCCTAGCTTAGAACGCATATGAGCAACCTCATTAACCGCATTATTATAAACTGTTATGCACTTTTCAAATATGGGAGACGTAAGTGCTCCGCTACCTATTGTATATTTTCCGCTGCCGTTGATATCTGAAATCAGCATACCGCTGCCTATAATATTTAATCCGCTTCCGCTTGAGTCAGTAACCGTTACATTCATGTCCTTCATTTCAAGTTCTATAAATTGCCCTTCATCCGCTCCTATCTGAAGCCTTAAAGTCTGACTTCCGCTTCCGCTTACTTCAAGATCTCCCTTAAGAATGGGAATGCCGTTAAATTCCGTATCCGTTGCAATCTTATTTATCTGTTCCGTTAATTCTTTAATTTCATCTGCTACTGCTCCTAAATCTTCATCCTTATACACTCCGTTTGCTCCCTGAACACAAAGCTCTCTCATCCTTTGAAGCATGGAATGAACTTCATTTAAGGCTCCTTCTGCTGTTTGAATAAGGGATATCCCGTCTAAAGAATTTCTGGAAGCCTGTTTAAGCCCATTTATCTGAGCTTTCATCTTCTGAGAGATGGCAAGCCCCGCTGCATCGTCAGATGCTCTGTTTATTCTCTTGCCTGAAGAAAGCTTCTCTAAAGTTTTTTGCATAGCCTCAGTATTGATGTTTAGTATTCTATGAGTATTTAATGCCGGAATATTATTATTTATTCTCATTGTTCTCCTCCTCAACGTTAATTTTTTCTACAAAAGATAAAGTCTCTTTCAATATTAAAAACATCTCATCCGGTACTTTGTCTATTACGTCCTTTTTTCTGTCTTCCCGGAAAATTATTTCTTCGCTGATCTTCTTTTTCTCATATGCCCTTTTTATTTGTTTTTTTTGTACTATTCTTAATTTCACCTTTATATCTTCCTATCAATTAATTTAAAAGAATAATTTACATTCTTCTCTTTCCCCTTCTTTGACAAACCTTTTAAATTGTATCCGATACTTTCTAATTTTTCTTTTAAGATTTGAGACTTTTCTATTATTAAATCCGCCCCTTCTCCATCGATCTCACCAAATATATTTTTGCCTTGAGTTCTTAATTTAAATTTCACATCTCCCATATTCGGCGTATTGATATTTAGAAGAAAAGTCATTTTATCTTTATCTATTCCTTTTTCTCCGTCTAAAATTATCAATTGAAGATTTTCAAAATCATCTCCCAAAGTTATGGGAAATTGAATCATCAAATCTTCCTTTGAAATGAATCTTTGATTCCTCTTTAACTCCTTTATCTCATCATATAATTGGTTCTCATCCTTTTTTTCTTCCAAAGAACTTTCCAATTCCTGAAAGGCTTTCATCAGGTCTTTATATTTTTCTTTAATTCTTTCATTACCTTCTTTAATATTATCGGAAAGATCTTTACTTTTTTTCTGAAATTCTCCCACAGCTTTTTCTATTCCTTCATTCCCATAACTTGTCTCCTTTGAAAGCTTTTCTGTTAAACTTCCGAATCCTATTTTATTAGAATTAAATCCATTTAAATCATTCAATTCTTTTAAAGATAAATCCAACCCGTTTTTCATCGATGATGATAAAAGTCCGAATTCTTTTCCTTTTAAATTTTTAATGCTGTTTATAAACCTTTCCACTTTTTGATTCTTAAAAGATTTTTTTTCGATATAGTCATTTACTTCGCACAGAGGAAGCAATTCTATATCCATTCCTTCCTTTACAGATTCTTTTACCATATTCAAAGTTAAAGAATTTTTAACTTTGAAATATTCTGCTCTTATCATATTTATACTATCATCTGAAACCTCTCCCACAGAGGATATTGTATTCCCGTCAATTTCCAATTCCTTCTTACTTTCCATTAAATGATAAAGAGATATTTGAGAAAATCTTTTTACTGCCAAGGAAACTACATCTTTATCCAAATCCCCCACTTCATTAAATATTTTAACCAGATTAGAAACCTTATCTATTACTTTTCTATTATCACCACTGATACTATTATTTTTCTCCGAAGAAATGCTCTTTAATTTATCAATATTAAAGTCTTCTCCTTTTTTAAGAAGCAATACCAAATCTTTATCATCTATTTCTTTTAACTCGTTTATCTTACTTATTACTTCTTGTACCTCTGATTTATCAGCTTTTCCTTCCGGTTCTTTTCTGATTATGGCAAGAAGGGATTTAATATCTTCTGTCAGGGGATCTATTCCTTGGTTTATAACCTTTGCAGCACTTTCCTCATTAAAGTTTTGTATCAATTGGGACAGGTTTTCTTTCATTTCCTTCATCTTATCAATATTTTCTATTTTCACATCTACATCCGAAAGAATAAAATCTCTTATAATGAGGACATTTTCTTCTGTATTGTCAATATTCAACTTGTTGATCATATTATAGATTTCTTCTGCATCTACTTCTTTTGTTATCGTAAATTCTTCATATCGTTCAGAACCAAAATTAAATTTCATCTCATTTTGGGAATAGGAATGTTTCAATTTATATAGATTATTTATATTTACCGAAATATCATCGGACATGGTAGATATTAATACCTTATTTTCTATATCCTTTAAATCATACAATTTATATACGACTTCTCTGACATTTTCAATATTTTCTTTCGTTATATCCATTCCCTCTTTATAGAGAGCAATAATGCTGTCATATATATCTTTACCCATAGTACGTCCATATATCTTTACCGCTATTTCCTCCGCATCTTTTAAATCAATACTTCTCTTTTTAAAAATTATATCCTTCAATGATATTTTTTCTTGTCCTTGGATATCCTTTAATGCTTCGGCAATTTTTGATAAGGGATCTTTTTCTATATCTATTCCCTTTTTCATCAATTTAATGGCCGTGGAATAATCTATTTTTTCTATTACATCTTCCAAACATTTTTTCGAATGAAGGATGGAACTGATATTATCCTCTGTCAGAGGAATACCTTCGTCATAAAGGGACTTAAAAGCCTCCGTTGTCTCTTCTTCCTTTTCTATTCCCAGTTCATCCATCATCTGCTCAATCTTATTTACTTGTTTTTCCTCATATTCTTGGTCCACTACCTTCATCTTGCAAGACAAAATATTTTCTTTTTTAATATAGGCCGAATCTCCTATATCCTCCGGTATCTCTTCCTTCAATTTAAGAGAATAATATACGTTCTTATTCTCTACCTTAGCCTTTAATTCCACATTTTTGCCTTCTTTGGAGCATATCACTCCTTCCACATCGTAAGGAAGAGTAGGCCTCACACTATAAGCATTGAGCACATTTTCTTTTGTTTCTACCTTTATGGGATCCATGTTTTTCATCCTTTACACTTTTCTAAGATTTTTATCGACAATATTAAAATATTCTTTATATCCAACTATTTCATTCCATATTATTTGACGATAATGTATAATATAAGATAGAAGAGAGAGGAGTGATTCCTTAGTGCAGATCGAAAAAGTGGGAACAAAACATTTGGAACAGATCGAAAAAGTACAAGTGAATAAAAAAGATGATATAAACGTAGAATTCAGAGAAAAATTGGATAACATTCAGCAAGAACAGATAAGGGAAGAGCTGAAAGTAATTTTTACTCAGATTGAAAAGGAGTCCTCGAAACTTCAAAATAAATTATTTATTGAAGATCTGGTTGAATATAAAAAATTTGTTAAAAAATTTCTTCATCTTACTGTCAATAACTCTCATGTATTCTTTAAAGAAAATTCTTTGGATAGAAGAGGGAGACATAGGGTATATTCTTTAGTGAAGATGGTAGATAGTGAACTTGACGAATTAACTAAGGACTTCCTGGATGTTGAAAACAACCGATTAAAAATACTAAAAAGATTAAACGACATAAAAGGATTGCTTCTGGATATATTAACATAAAATATTAAATTAGGAGGGATTGAAAGTGGAAATAAGCTTAAAAAATTTGCTTCTTGCGGGAATAGGGAGTATAGCTGTAAGTTATGAAAAGGGAACGGAAATGATTGAAAACCTTGTAAAAAAGGGAGAGCTTACAATTACTCAGGGAAAAGAATTAAACGAAGAACTTAAAAAAACAGTAGACACATACAAAAAAGATAATTTCAACAAAAATATTGATAAAGAAACATTAAAATCAGCTTTATCGGAATTGAACCTTCCCACAAAACAGGATATTGAAGAATTAAAACAGAGAATAGATAATATTGAAAAAAATAATTAATTGGGAGGTTAAAAAATACCTTGAATAATCAGGGTATTTTTTATGAACATGGATAAATATTATACAAGAGATAGGTTAAAAGAGATTATATCTGTATTTTTAAAGCATGGATTTAAAAATAACATCAGGAATCCTAAGGAATTTCGCCGTGCTTTGGAAGACTTAGGTCCTACATTTGTAAAAATCGGTCAAATATTATCTACAAGACCTGATATCCTGCCTAAAGAATATATAGAAGAATTAAAAAATCTTCAGGATAATGTAAAATCCGAGGATTTTAATGTTATAAAAGATATTGTGGAAAAAGAACTTCAAAAACCTATAGCACAAGTGTTCCCTTATTTTGAAAAAAAACCTCTTGCTTGTGCATCTCTTTCTCAAGTCCATTTAGCAAGAACCAAATCCGAAAATATCGTAGCAGTTAAAGTGCAACGCCCTAATGTTAAAGAAAAGCTTATGGCCGATATCCATATACTTAATAAACTTACCCCTTTTATTAATTTAATTTCCCAAGGGGAAGTAATAAACGCAAAAGAAATAATAGACGAGTTGTCCGATGCAGCAAAAAAAGAGCTGAATTTTCTGAGTGAACTCAACAACATAAATAGGTTTAACGAAAACAACAAGGATGTAAAATATATGGCATCCCTTAAGGCCTACAAGCAATATTCCACAGATAAAGTCCTCGTAATGGATTATATAGAAGGTATCAAAATTGACAATATAAAAAAGCTTGAAGAAGAGGGATACGACCTTAAAGATATTGCGGAAAAGCTCACATATAATTATTTTAAACAGATATTTGAAGATGGATATTTTCATGCCGATCCTCATCCGGGAAATATTTTAGTTTCAAATAAAAAAATAGGGTATATCGATTTTGGCCTTATGGGAGAACTTAATAAAAATTTAAGGAAACACTTAAATGAATTCCTTAAAGGTGCTGCTAGCGAAGATATTAATTCTATGGCCAATTCTGTATTAAAGATTGGAATAAAAAGGGGACCAGTAGATATAAACAAATTCCATTCCGATATAGAAATGATGTACGATAAATATATAGGCGAATCCATGGGTGAATATGATCTCCCACAAATAATGGAAGAAATCCTTAAAGTATGTAAATCAAACAATATAGCTATGCCAAAGGATGTAGCCCTTTTGGCTAAAAGCCTAATGACAATACAGGGACTTTTAGCAAAGTTGGATAAGGATATGAATTTAATAGATATAGCCGAACCTTATGTGGCAAGCCATATCATACAGGAAAATTTAAAGGAAATCAATTCAACCAATATGTTGAAATATTTATATACTTTTCTAAAATCCAATATAGAGCTATCTCCCAAAGTTTTATTGCTTATAAATCACGCCTTAGGCGGAAGAATGAAGCTTAATCTTGAATTTAAAAATATGGAAAATAGTATATCGGAATTAAACAGAATGGTGAATAGATTGATCTTTGCTATAATAGTAGCAAGCCTGGTAGTCAGCAGTTCTCTTGTCATCAATGCAGATATAGGAATTAAAATATATAATATACCCATAATCGGCCTTGTCGGATATTTAGGAGCGGCCATAGCAGGTTTTTGGCTTCTTATTTCCATATTAAAATCAGGGAAACTATGAAAAGGGCTTCTATATTGAAATATTACCATATTAATAGAAGCCTTTTTTGAAACTTACTTTGGATCACATACTAAGGTATATTATGGCTTTCCTATGGGTTATAAAAAAATATTAAAAATGGATAAAATATATTTAAATAATCTATTGATTTTTTAAATGTCAGTTATTATAATATTATTGAAAGGTCAAAGAAAGTCAAAGTTAAATCTTTTTCTCCAAGGAGTTAGGAGGTGTGTATTTATGCAATATAAGGATTATTATAAAATATTAGGTGTGGATAAGAATGCAACTCAGGATGAGATTAAGACGGCTTACAGAAAACTTGCCAAAAAATATCATCCTGATTTAAATCAAGGCGACCCTAAGGCCCAAGAAAAATTTAAAGATATAAATGAAGCAAATGAAGTTCTTGGAGATGAAGCAAAACGAAAAAAATATGATGCCTTTGGCAGTGGCTATAATTTTTCTAACGGTCAGGATTTTGACCCCTCTCAATTTGGATTTGATAATTCCGGAAAGGGGTTTAAATATACTTATACTACTGGTAATGGCGGCAATTTTGGTGGTTTTAGCGATTTCTTCAATATGTTCTTTGGTGGAAATGATTCTAACATAGAAGATCTGTTTAGAGGAAATACCGGCAGAAGAAGAACTTCTTTCTACGAAGAACCCAGACAAAATTATGAAACAGAGTTAGGTATCAGTTTGGAGGAAGCCTATAATGGTGTCGAAAAACGAATATCTTTGTATATAGGAAATGAACTCAAAACCATTTCCGTAAAGATTCCAAAGGGTATCCTTCCCAATAAAAAAATAAAAATCAGAGGGGAAAAAGTAGGCGTAAGGGGAGACATCTATATAAAAATAAATATATTAAAGAGGTAATAATGGTAAATTTAAATCTAACTAATAATGAATGGTATGTTTTACATTATCAAATTGAAGAATTATCAAAACAATATCCAAGCAACATCACACCCGTCCAGGGTACAAATGAATAAACAATAATAGGATTAGGTAGAATGACCTCAAACTAAAGATAATACATTGCGGAGACTAATTAAATTAGTATTTTTATTCTAAATTATTTAGTTATGTTTAAAGGAATAAATGCTATTGATTTTGCTAAACAGTTTAAGAATAATGAGGATTGTTATTTGTATTTAATCGAAAAAAAATGGGGTAAAGGTTATCAGTGTTCCCGTTGTGGGTGTAATGAAAGCTACAAAGGCAGAACCTATTATCACCGTCGTTGTAAAGAGTGTGGGTATGGGGAAAGTGTAACAGCTAATACGGTTTTCCACGGCATGAAGATGCCGCTGCTAAAGGCTTTTCACATGGTTTTTCGATTGACCGCTAAAAAGAAAGGGATGTCAACAACAGAACTTGGAGCAGAAGTAGGTGTTCAACAAAAGACAGCTTGGTTGTTTAAACGAAAAGTGCAGGTAGTGATGAAACAGGATAACAACGATAAGCTAAATGGAAATGTAGATGCAGATGAGACCCTACTCGGCGGATATACAGACAAGCACCGTGGCAGGAGTCTGGAGAAAAAAGAAGCTGTTTTAATAGCAACGGAACAACTTTGTGATGGCAGGACAGGAAATATTCGTATGCAGCAGATTGAAAATTTTGGAGCCTTCACATTGAAATACGCTTTAAAAGATATGATTGATGATCAGGCTACAATCAGAACAGACAATCATCGGTCCTATCAATATTTAGCAAAAGAGATGAAAATAAAAACCGTTACATCCCTGATGGGTAAAGCACTGCAAGAGCTTCATAAACAGATCATGCAATTCAAAAACTGGTTGAGGGGAACGCATCACAAATGTTCACCACAGCATCTACATGCATACTTGGATGAATATGTATATCGGTTTAATAAAAGGAATATAAGAAAGTGGATTTTTAATGATGTAGTGTGCAGATTAATGAATCAAATTCCGCATCCATATTCAACACTAAAAGCTATTT
>ENA-UOOK01003048-UOOK01003048.1-fermentation-metagenome-genome-assembly--contig:-NODE-3048-length-19569-cov-7.238905_pt1 | contig 19569 bp, 19 predicted proteins | sample MGYA00245777_ERZ724023 | MGnify/ENA primary metagenome ERZ724023 (study PRJEB28704, sample SAMN03018312) | fermentation metagenome | biome: anthropogenic terrestrial biome; feature: soil; material...
CCCGCGACCCCCTGCGTGACAGGCAGGTATTCTAACCAGCTGAACTACCACACCGTTTTTGGTCGTACGCCATCGTCTCTGACACCGGGAGTCTCTCCTCCCTGCATATATCTTTCGATAGCGAGTGCAAAGGTAAGTAAATTTTCCTAATTGCAAAACATTTTTGGGCCAATTTTGAAAAAAATCCGGAAAAGATTGCACTCACACCCGAATGAGGGACTACTCTTCCTCCTCCGGAGTATTATTATCTTTCAGCCAACGATCGAACCATCGGAAGAATTCACGCTGAAACAGTACGCCGTTCTGGGGTTTCGCGATCCAGTGGTTCTCGTCGGGGAAGATGAGCATGCGCGACGGGATATTGCGAAGCTGTGCCGCATTGAAGGCCATCATCCCCTGCGACGCCAGGATGCGGTAGTCGAGTTCACCGTGGGTGATCATGATGGGGGTATCCCACTTATCCACAAAGCGGTGCGGCGAGTTGGCGAAGGTACGCTGTGCCGTGGCATTCGACTTGTCCCAGTAGGGGCCGCCCATGTCCCAGTTGGCAAACCACATCTCCTCGGTCTCCAGATACTGTGCTTCGAGGTTGAAGATACCGGCATGGGAGAGGAATGCCCGGAAACGGCCTTCGTGGTTGCCCGCGAGCCAATAGACCGAGAAGCCGCCGTAGCTGGCGCCGGTACATCCGAGGCGGTTCTCATCCACGTAGGGTTCTTTGGCCAGCGTGTCGATGGCAGAAAGGTAATCTTTCATGTTCTGTCCGCCATAGTCGCCGCTAATCTGCTCAAGCCACTCCTGCCCGAAGCCGGGGAGGCCGCGGCGGTTGGGGGCGACCACGATATAGCCGTTGGCAGCCATCATCTGCAGGTTCCAGCGGTAGGACCAAAACTGGCTTACCATGCTCTGGGGGCCGCCCTGACAATAGAGCAGCGCGGGGTATTTCTTCGTCGGGTCGAAGTCGGGCGGATACACCACCCAGGTGAGCATCTGCTTCCCGTCGGTGGTCTCGATGCGTCGCTCTTCCACGTTGCCCATGCGGAGCTGGGAAAGAATCTCCTTGTTTTCGAACGAGAGCTCGGTAGCACTGCCGGTAGTGAAGTTTACCGCATAGATCTCGGTCGGCTGCGAGAGGGACTGGCGGGCGGCGATCAGGTTGCCGTTCCCAAGCGGTGCCACGGAGATATAGTCGTGATTCCCCTCGGTGAAGGGAAAGATCTGCCGGGTGGAAACATCGGCCACGCAGAGCTGGGTGGTTCCTTCCATGGGTGACACCAGGTAGAGGGTGTTGTTGTCGTTGCCCCACGTGAAGGAGTCGGTATTGTAGTCGAAACGCTCGGTGACATAGGTTTTCTGGCCGGTGGCGAGGTCCATCACGAAGAGGCGGTTCTTGTCGGACTCGTACCCGTCGCGTTCCATGCTCTGCCAGGCAAGCCGTGTGCCGTCGGGCGAAAACTGCGGGTTGGTATCGTAGCCAGGCATGCCCTCGGTCAGGTTTCGGGTTTCTCCGCTCGCCAGGTCATAGAGGTAGATGTCGGAGTTGGTGGAGAGGCTGTAGGCTTTGCCTGTCTTCTTGCGGCAGGTGTAGGCGATAGACTTGCTATCGGGGCTCCAGGCCAGCTGTTCCATGCCGCCAAAAGGGGCCATGGGCGACTCGTAGGGTTCGCCCTCGAGCAGGTCCTTGATGTTGGTGAGCTTGTTGCCAACAAGATTGGCTACGAAGGGGTGTGGTACGCTCTCTACCCAGTGATCCCAGTGCTTGTACATGAGGTCGTCGACCACGCGCCCCGAAGCCCCGGAAAGGTCGGAGTAGCGGTCGCCGGACGTGACGACTGTCTTCACCTGCCGGACGAAGAGCACCCTGGTGCCATCGGGCGAGTAGGCAAATCCGTCGATATTCTCCTCCAGGTGCGAAACCTGCGTCATTCCTCCCCCATCGGGGTTGATGGTCCATATCTGAGAGGTGCCTGTCTCGTTGCTCAGGAAAGCGATCTTCTTTCCGCCTTCGATCCACTGGGGGTTGCTCTCCTGCGTGTTGGTGATGGTGAGCTGTTTCTTTCCGGAGCCGTCACTCTTCATAATGAATAGCTCGCTGTTGGTTTTATTGCGCGGGATGCTCACGTAGGTGACGGGATAAAGGAGGTGGGTTTTGTCGGGCGATACCACCGGCGTTCCCACCCTGCCAAAACCATAGAGTACCTCGGGCGTCATGATGCCGTTTTCGATGGTTGGGGCAGCTTTGCCGATGATCCCGGCCTCTTTGCCCTGCTTCCGGCTCCCGCCCTTTTGTCCTGCCTCACCACAAGCCAGCAGGCTACCGGCAATTGCAATTGTCATAAACAGTGTTTTATATTGCATGTTTGTAAATTGATATGTTATTTCGTTTCGCAGTTTCGAGGGTGACCGCTAACCATCGATTACTCCGTCCTTCATATGGATGATCCGGTCGGTGAGCGACGCCAGATGCTCGTCGTGCGTGACAATGACAAAGGTCTGGTTGAGCTTGTCGCGCAACTCGAAGAAGAGCTTGTGCAGCTCCTCCTTGTTGTCGGAGTCGAGGCTGCCGGACGGCTCGTCGGCAAACACTACGAGGGGGTCGTTAATCAGCGCCCGGGCTACCGCCACGCGCTGCTTCTCGCCTCCCGAAAGCTCGTTGGGCTTATGGCCGGCACGTTCGGCGAGGCCCATCATCTGCAGCAGCTCGCGCGCTCTTTCTTCGGCCCCGGCATATTTCACGTTGCCGATGAGGGCAGGGATCATCACGTTCTCCAACGCCGTGAACTCGGGCAGCAGCTGGTGAAACTGAAAGACAAAACCGATATTCTTATTCCGGAAATCGGACAGCTTCTTCTCGCTCAAGGTGTTCAACACCTGTCCGTTGATGGTGACCTTGCCCGAGTCGCCCTTTTCCAGTGTTCCCATGATCATGAGCAGCGTGGTCTTGCCTGCGCCGCTGGGCCCCACAATGGAGACAATCTCTCCCTTCTCCACCTCCAGGTCGATGCCTTTCAGCACCTGAAGGGAGCCGAAGCTCTTTGTAATATTCTCTGCTTTAATCATCTGTTTCTCCTGTCGGCATGTTTACGCAAAAGGGAATGACATCACCGGCCCGGCAACGCTTCCCATGCAGCCCCGATTGACTCCTCCTCTAACATTGTCTGTCAAAGGCTTTCATTGTCTGTGCAAAGCTGTCGTCTCGTTCCTGCATGATATGCAATATACGAAGATAGGCAAAATTGCTAATTTTACGGGGTTTTGATGTTATCTTAGCATTAAATATTTAAAGATTATTAACAGGTCTCTTTCGGCAAAACTGGACCGCCGCCCGTTATAAGCGGAGAGAAACTCCAAAAATCACAGAGTATGGATGAATTGAGCAAGATGCGGCAGGAGTACGACGCCGGCATCCTGGATGAGCAGCTGATGCCCGGGGACCCGCTGGAGACTTTCACCGAGTGGATGTATGAAGCGGTGGCCTTCGGGATAAAGGAACCCAATGCCATGACGGTGGCCACGGCAACGGCCGGCGGAAGGCCTTCGGCACGGGTGGTGCTGCTGAAGGAGGTGAGCCGGGAAGGATTCGTCTTCTTCACCAACTACCTGAGCCGCAAAGGGAGGGAGCTGACGAGCAACCCCTACGCGGCGGTGGTGTTCGACTGGCACGACATGGCCCGGCAGGTGCGGGTGGAAGGCCGCGTGGAAAGGCTGCCGCCGGAGGCGTCGGATGCCTACTTCGACGAGCGGCCCGGGAATGCAAAGATCGGGGCATGGGCATCGCCCCAGAGCCAGATCATCAAAGACCGCGCCGAGATTGAGCGCATCCGGGAGGAGACGGCACAGCGGTTTGAAAACACAAAGGTGCACCGTCCTCCCCATTGGGGCGGATTCCTGATCAGGCCCTCCGTGATGGAGTTCTGGCAGGGACGGCCGGACAGGCTGCACGACCGCGTTGTCTATTACAAAACGGAAGAGGGATGGAGCAAGCATCGCCTTGCTCCCTGAGCGGTGTCAAATGATCTTGTTTTTGGGCACCGTGGCCACAAATTCTTTCAGATAAAAAGGTTCAAAGTAGGCGCTGTCTACGAAACGGCCGGCAGCAAAAGCCTCCTCCGCCAGCGGGATCATGCCCGATGCCAGCGGATGCACCTCGTCGGCGAACAGTGCGTGGGGATGGTTTAGGTGTATCTTGCATTTTTCCGCGCCATTGCCGAAGAAAAGCACCTTGTTCGCGGCAAGGAGCTCGGCATAACTCCCCTCCTCCACAATGTCGGCAGCGGTCTTGCGTACCGTGTGCAACGAACGGTCGTAGAAGGTGGCATACACCTCCATGCGGCGGGCGTCGATCATGGGACAAAGGAGCGTACCCTCTTCGGCCTGCTCCCGCATCATGGAGGCCATGATGAGCGGCGTGGGCAACGCGATGAGGGGGATATTCAAGCCGTAGCTGAGTCCCTTCGCTTCGGATACGCCGATACGCAGTCCCGTGTAGGAGCCGGGGCCACTGCTGACGGCTATGGCGTGGGGTGTGAGGTTTTGCCCGCGGGCAAAGGCCATGATCTCGTGAACAAAGAGCCCCAGCAGGGAGGCGTGCGACTGGCCCCGGTAATCTTCGCGGGCGACAAGCAGTTCGCCGTCGCGCGCGAGAGCGCAGGAGCAGACGGACGTAGCTGTTTCAATTGAAAGAATGACGGACATACAACGAGGTGAAAATTTGAGCGGGTAAAGGTAGCAAAAAAATGGCTGCTCCGGGCGGAGCAGGGCAAAAAAAAACTGCATCGCGGGGATGCAGTTTTTCCTTTTTCGAAATTCTCCGATAATCAATACCTGTTTCTGTCACGGTTGCCGTAACCACCACGGTTATTGCTCCGGGGTGCACGTTCGCCTTCGGCGCGCGGACGAGCTACAGATACGGAAAGTGTACGTCCGTCGTATTCTGCATCGTTGAGTTCTTCAATGGCACGCTGTCCTTCTTCGTCGTTGGACATTTCTACAAAGCCGTATCCTTTGGAACGACGGCTTTCACGGTCGGTAATGATTTTTGCTGAGGATACTTCACCATACTCCTCAAACAGTTCTTTTAAATCGGCATCGGTAATCTGATAACTTAAGCCAGCTACAAAAATGTTCATGTAAAATAATTAAAATAAAAAAATAAGTAAATTCTGCAGAAGTTCTTCAATAAGAGGAGTTAGGCAATAACTTGACGAACGTGAAGTAACTAAATAACGGCCTACTATAAAATACTTTTGCGGGACAAAGATAGACATAAATTAATTGTCACAAAATATTTTACAGGAAAATCGCAGAAAAATAACAAAAAAAGGGGAAAATATCCCTTTTCCCCTCACTTTCAACGGATAAAAAGCTCTCTGCGATTGATTTCCGGTGTGGCTTTTTTATTCAATCCCGCTCCGTTTGAGCAACGCCTCCACGGAAGCTTCCCGGCCGCGGAAGCGCTTATAGAGCTCCATGGGCTCCTCGGTGTTGCCCCGCTCGAGGATGTTGCGCCGGAATGAATTGGCAGTGGCCTTGTCGAAGATGCCCTTCTCCCTGAACAGCGAAAAGGCGTCGGCATCCATCACCTCTGCCCACTTGTAACTGTAGTAGCCGGCCGCATAACCGCCGGAGAAGATGTGTCCGAAGGAGGTGGACATGCAGGCACCAGGCACCACTGGCAACAGCTGCACGCGTGCCATGGCCTCCTGCTCAAAGGTACGCACATCACCCTGGAAAGGCTTCGTGAGCGAGTGCCAGGCCATATCGAGGTATCCAAAGGAGAGCTGACGCAGCGTGAGGTAGCCCACGTTGTAGTTGGAGGCGTCGATGATCTTCTGGAGCAGTGAGTCGGGCATCTTCTCGCCGGTCTCGTGGTGGAAGGCAAAGCGGTCGAGGTACTCCTTCTCGGTGAGCCAGTTCTCCATAATGTGGGAGGGCAGCTCCACAAAGTCGCGGTAGACCGACGTGCCGGAGAGGGTTTCGTAGGTGCTGCGCGACAGCATGCCGTGCAGGGCGTGCCCGAACTCGTGGAGGAAGGTCTCCACCTCGTCGAAGGTGAGCAGCGCCGGCTTGCTTTCGGTGGGGCGGGTAAAGTTCATCACGATGGTGATGTGGGGACGGCTGTCGACACCTTCTTTTATATACTGGTTCTTGAAGGAGGACATCCATGCGCCGGAGCGTTTGCCGTCGCGCGGGTGGAAGTCGGTATACAACACGGACAGAAAGTCGCCATTCTCATCGAGCACGTCGAACGCCTCCACCTCGGGGTGGTAGACCTCGATTTCGGGGTTGGGCACAAACTGCAGCCCGTAGAGCTCCGTAGCCAGTCCGAAGACACCCTTCTTTACATTCTCCAGCTCAAAGTAGGGACGGGTCATCTCGTCGTTCACCCCGAAGCGGCTGTCCTTCAGCTTGTCGGCGTAGAAGCTCCAGTCCCAGGGTTGAATTTCGAGGGGCTGGCCCTCTACCTCCGAAGCATAGGTGGCGACGGCGGCCACCTCTTCGCGGGCCACGTCGCCAAAGGCATCCGCCAGCCGGTTGAGCAGGCCGAACACCCCTTCGGCATTCTTCGCCATGCGGTTCTTCAGCACGTAGTCGGAGTAGCTCTTGTAGCCCAGCAGGTTGGCGATCTCCAGGCGCAGGTTGACGATCTTCTGCACGAGCTCCCGGTTGTCGTATTCGCCCCCCTTCACTCCCTTGGTGTTGTAGGCCATGTAGAGCTTCTCGCGCAGGGGACGCCGCGTAGAATATTTCATGAAGCCGATGTAGCTGGGTGCAGAGAGGTCGATCAGCCACCCTTCCCTGTCCTTGGCTTTTGCCTTGGCTGCCGCAGCATCGACCACACTTTCAGGCAGTCCCGCCAGGTCATCCTCACGGGTGAGCAGCATCTCGTAGGCGTTGGTCTCGCGCAGGTTGTTCTGCCCAAAGTTGAGGGTTGCCATGCTCAGCTCCGTGGAGAGGATACGATACTTCTCCTTTCCTTCGGGCGAGAGGGTGGCCCCGCTATTTTCGAATCCTTCGAAGTACTTCTCCGTGAGGCGTATCTGCTCAGGGGTGAGCCCCGTAGTGTGGCGGGCATCGTAGACCGCCTTCACCCGCTTGAAGAGATCTTCGTTCAGGTTGATGTTGTTGCTGTGTTCCGACAGCTTCGGGCTGAGCCGTTGCGAGATATCCATCATTTCGTCGCTGCTCTCGGAGCTGAGCAGGTTGAAGAAGACGCTGCTCACGCGGTTCAGCATTTCGCCGGAGTACTCCATCGCCTCAATGGTGTTGGCAAAGGTGGGCGCATCGGGGTTGGCAGCGATCCGGCCTATCTCGGCCTGGTGTTCCGCCATCGCCTTTTCGAAGGCCGGTTCGTAGTGGGTAATTTTTATCTCGTTGAAGGGTGCCGTGCCATGTGGCGTATCAAACGGCCGAAAGAAAGGATTCTCCTGCGCCGTTGCTATTGTCATCATCATCACAGAAAATAATGTTATAAAAGTTTTCTTCATAAAATTTTCTTTACATTTGCAGGAAACATAGTAAGAACAAAGATACATCTTTTTTAGAAATCAGCGGGTAGCGGCGAAGAAAATGGCGGCTCTGACAGCAAAGGGTAACGACCTGCATGCCCGGCCCCGCGGGATGAGTTCCAAAACACTTAAATTGAACGATATGACTACTTCCGAAATGAACGAAGAGAAAACCCCAAAAGCCACTTCTGCAAAGGCCAAACAAAACGGGACAACCAAGCGACGCAAAAACAATGCAGCGGGAGCCAAGAAAAACTTTATCCTCGACACCAACGTGATCCTGCACGATTACAACTGCCTGGACAACTTCGAGGAGAACGACATCTACATCCCCTTTGTGGTGCTGGAGGAACTGGATAAGTTCAAGAAGGGCAGTGACCAGATCAACTTCAACGCGCGCGCCTTTGTGCGGGAACTGGACCTGATCACCGACGACGACCTCTTCACCCACGGGGCCGACCTGGGCGTGGGCAAGGGAAAACTATACATCGTGAACGGATCGCGCGACAACAAACGCATCAACGATGCCTTTCCGGAAAAGATACCCGACAACCGCATCCTGACGGTGGTGGCCGACGTGGCGGAGAAGCAGCCGGAGACGAAGACCATCCTCGTTTCGAAAGACATCAACCTGCGCATGAAAGCCCGTTCGCTGGGGATGATGGCGGAGGACTATATCAACGACAAGGTGACCAACATCGACATATTCGACCAGGGCGAAGTGGTGATTGAAGGGGTGAGCCCGGAGATTATCGACAAGATCTACGCCCAACCGGCAGGTGTGGACGCGGAGGAGATCTCCTTCGAGACACAACCCGAACCCAACCAGTGCTTTATCATGAAGAGCGAACGAAACAGTGTGCTGGCACGCTATAACCCGTTCACGCAGAAAGTGAAGAGGGTGGACAAGGAGAGCAGCTTCGGCATACAGCCACGCAATGCGGAGCAGGCTTTCGCCCTTGAGGTGCTGAACGACCCGGAGGTGAAGCTGGTGGGGCTCACCGGCAAGGCGGGCACGGGAAAGACGCTGCTGGCACTGGCATCGGCACTCAGGCAGAACAAGGTATACAGCCAGATACTGCTGGCAAGGCCCATCGTGTCGCTTTCGAACAAGGATCTCGGCTACCTGCCGGGGGACGAAAAGCAAAAGATTGCCCCCTACATGCAGCCGCTCTTCGACAACCTGAACGTGATCAAACAGCACCTGGGACAAAACAGCTCGGAGCTACGGACCATTGAGGAGATGCAGAAATCGGGACAGCTGGAGATTGAGGCGCTGGCGTTCATCCGCGGACGAAGCCTCACGGAGACCTACTGCATCATCGACGAAGCACAGAACCTTACACCGCACGAGGTGAAGACCATCATCACCCGCGCCGGGGAAAACACCAAGATGGTGTTCACAGGCGACCTGCAACAGATTGACTCGCCCTATCTCGACATGCAGTCGAACGGGCTGGCCTACATGATCGACAAGATGCGGGGACAACAAATCTTCGGCCACGTGAACCTCGTGAAGGGCGAACGTAGCGAGCTCTCGGAGCTGGCAAGCAACTTGTTGTAAGGTTGTTCGTTTTTTTATTAACTTTGCATCCCAATATTTAAATAAGACGATGCAGAAACCTACAATGCAGAAACAAACGATACAGAAACCCTCAATACCAAAAGGTACGCGCGACTTCTCTCCCGCGGAGATGGCCAGGCGCAACTATATTTTTGACACCATCAGGGAGGTGTACCGCCTCTACGGATTCCGGCAGATTGAGACGCCGGCAATGGAAAACCTCTCTACCCTGATGGGAAAATATGGCGAGGAGGGGGACAAGCTACTGTTTAAAATACTGAATTCGGGCGACTTCCTCTCCTCCATGAGCGGCGACGACATTGCCGAAGGCAACTCCGTGAAGACGGCGAACAAGATCTCGGAGAAGGGGCTGCGCTACGACCTCACCGTGCCCTTTGCGCGGTACGTGGTGATGCACCGCAACGAAATAACCTTCCCCTTCCGGCGTTTTCAGGTTCAGCCTGTATGGCGCGCGGATCGCCCGCAAAAGGGGCGTTACCGCGAGTTTTTTCAGTGTGATGCCGATATTGTGGGATCCGACTCGCTGCTGAACGAGGTGGAGCTGGTGCAGATCATGGACGAGGTATTCACCCGCCTGGGCATACGGGTGCAGGTGAAGCTGAACAACCGCAAGATCCTCTCGGGCATTGCGGAGATTATCGGCGAGGCGGAGAAGATCACCGACATCACCGTGGCCATCGACAAGCTGGACAAGATAGGGCTGAAGCAGGTGAACGAGGAGCTGGCCGCAAAAGGAATCAGCCGGGAGGCCATCGGCAGGCTGCAGCCTATCCTGCAGCTGAGCGGGACGACGGACGAAAAGCTCGCACAACTGAGGGAGGTGCTCGCAGGATCGGAAACGGGACTGAAAGGGGTGGACGAAATGGCGTACATCTTTGATAAGGCCGCCATGCTCGGCCTGAACAACGAGGTGATCCTCGACCTGACGCTGGCCCGCGGACTCAACTACTATACGGGCGCCATCATCGAGGTGAAGGCACTGGATGTGGAGATTGGCAGCATCACCGGCGGCGGGCGGTACGACAACCTGACGGGCATCTTCGGGCTGCCCGGCGTATCGGGCGTGGGCATCTCGTTCGGGGCGGACCGGATCTACGATGTGCTGAATCAGCTGAATCTCTTTCCGGAGAGCTTTGCACAGGATACCGACCTGCTCTTTGTGAACTTCGGCGAGAAGGAGGCGGACTACCTGCTGCCCGTGGTCACGCAACTGCGTCGCGCAGGCATCAGCTGCGAACTCTATCCGGAGGCGGCAAAGATGAAGAAACAACTCTCCTATGCCGACAGCAACCACATTCCCTACGTGGCAATGGTGGGGGAAAATGAGATGAAGGAGGGCACGATCACGCTGAAAAACATGTTGTCGGGCGACCAGAAGAGTCTCTCCCTGAATGAGGTGAAGGAGGAAATCGGCAAAAAGGCGATTGCCTGAGGTGTCGCAAACGAAACACGATCACCGTAGAGGTCGACGAAAAGAGAGCGGAACAGCGATTGCATATAAACAAAAAACTCCGGAAGTTCCGGAGTTTTTTTATATCAGTTAACGGATGATCTTTACATCCACGGCATTTATTCCCTTGAGACCGCGCTCCAGCCGGAAGGTGACCATGTGGTCCTCCTGAATGCCCGGCTCGGCATTGCTTTTATGAAAAAAGAATTTGTTGACGCTGTCTTTCTCCTTGATGAAGCCAAAGCCACGGCTTTCGTCGTAAAAGTCGACCCGTCCTGTGGGATCTCCCACCTCTTCGGTGACTTCCTTGCGGGGTACCGACACCTCAATATCCTCCAGTTCTATCTCTTCCGCTTTCGTGGGCATGGGCGGCTCATCCACGATGACGCCATTAGCATCCACATAGGCAATCATGTCCTCAAAGGAACTGACACCCTGCTGCTTGCGCTCTTCCCTGCGCAGCATCTTCTCTTTTTTCTTCTGTTTTTTGTTTTTTTCGACCTCTTTTTTGTGAAAGGAATTTGATTTTGCCATTTCTGTTTTTTAATTGTTTTGTATTTTATTGTTTGAACGTTTCGATGTTTCGACGTTTAATGTTTCGACGTTTCAACGTTTAATGTTTCAACGTTTAATGTTTCAACGTTTCAACGTTTCGACGTTTAATGTTTCGACGTTGCGAAACTTCAATTCGCTTCCCGGAGTATCCGGCCGGTGAGCTTCTGGATATCCTTCAGCAACGGCTGCTCGTCCGTGGCACAGAACGTGAGTGCCGTACCGCTGTTGCCGGCCCTGCCGGTACGCCCGATACGGTGAACATAGGTCTCCGGCACATCGGGCAGATCGTAGTTGATCACCATATCCAACTGATCGATATCGATACCACGAGCAGCAATATCGGTGGCAATCAGCACCCTTGTTTCGTGCGACTTAAAGTTGGCGAGCGCCCGCTGGCGGGCATTCTGCGACTTGTTGCCGTGTATTGCCTCACTGCCAATCCCGGCCCTGGTGAGTATCCGGGCAATCTTGTCGGCACCGTGTTTTGTGCGCGAGAAGACGAGCACCGACTTGCGTTTGTCCTTCTTCAGAAGGTCGATCAGCAGATCTTTCTTCTCGGGCTTCTCCACAAAATAGATATATTGCTCAATGGTGTCGACCACCGAAGAGGTGGGGTTGACCTCTACCTTCACCGGCTTGTGCAGGATGGAGCGCGAAAGCGACGCAATGGATACAGGCATGGTTGCCGAGAAGAAGAGCGTTTGCTTCTCTCTGGGCAACAGCGGCAGCAGTCGCTTGATGTCGTGAATGAATCCCATATCGAGCATTCTGTCGGCTTCGTCGAGCACGAAATGGCGGATAGCATGAAGGCTCACATAGCGTTGGTTGATCAGGTCTAGCAGACGGCCTGGCGTCGCCACCAGGATGTCTACGCCGTTCTTCAGCGTATTCACCTGTGCATGTTGCTTCACCCCGCCAAAAATCACGGCGTGACGGATGCCCGTGTAGGTTGTGTACTCCCGCAGGCTGTCGTCGATCTGGATGGCCAGCTCACGGGTGGGCGTGAGAATCAATGCTTTGATCTCTCTTCTTTTTCCATGGCTCTTATCCTGATATAACTGCTGAATGATGGGGAGTGCGAAGGCAGCCGTCTTGCCGGTGCCGGTTTGTGCCAGTCCCAGGACATCGCGGTTTTGCAGTGCCGGGAGAATGGCTTGTTCCTGTATGGGGGTGGGTGTGGTGTATCCTTTTTCTTCGAGAGCCTTCAATATGGGCTCAATAATTCCTAATTCTTTAAATGTCATCTAATTAATTTATACTACACCTCGCCGGCGTAGTGGCTGTTGATAAAATTTTCTCGTGTCCCTTCCGTAGAGGAGAGGGAATGAAGTTAACAAATGGTGAGGGGAGAACTGTTATGAGTAGAACCAACGCACTAGATGTTACCGGCTACAAAGTTAAGCATTATTTTTCGTTTTTCCTACACATAACCAATATATAAGGATTTACGGACAGGATGACCTGCCACTTATTCCCAAATAGCAACAGTTGGAGCTTCAATACCGAATTCGGAGAGCTCAATATGGGGGGGGACCGAAATTTATTTTCATAGTCTCCCAAAAAGCGTTTTCTTTGCATGCATAAAAACTGGAAGAAATGGTTTCTATCGAAAATATCACCGTCGAATTCGGGGGATTCACCCTGCTCGACCGGATATCGTTCGTACTGAATAAAAATGAACGGGTGGCGCTGGTGGGCAAGAACGGAGCAGGGAAATCGACACTGCTCAAGATCATGGCCGGCCTGCAGCAACCCACACACGGCAATGTATCTTATCCCAAGGAACTTTCCGTGGGCTACCTGCCGCAGCAGATGAAGCTAAGCAACCATGGCACGGTGAAGGAAGAGGCCTCCCGGGCTTTCGAACACCTGCAGAAGATGGAACGGGAGCTGGAGGAGCTGCACAGGGAGATGGCGGAGCGGACCGACTATGAGTCGGAGGCCTATCATCGCATCATTGAGCGTGCGACGGACCTGCAGGAGCTGTTGCAGATGTCGGGCATCCACAACTTCGAGGCGGAGGTGGAGAAGACACTGCTGGGGCTGGGCTTTCTGCGGAGCGACTTCGACCGCCCCACGCGTGAGTTCAGCGGCGGCTGGCGCATGCGCATTGAATTGGCAAAGATCCTGCTGCAGGCTCCCGATGTGCTGCTGCTGGACGAGCCGACGAACCACCTCGACATTGAATCGATCCAATGGCTGGAGAACTTCCTGGCCACGCATGCCAACGCGGTGATGCTGGTATCGCACGACCGTGCCTTCCTCGATACGGTCACAAACCGCACCATCGAGGTGCTGCTGGGCAACATCCACGATTACAAGGTGAACTACACCAGATACGTGGAACTGCGCAAGGAGCGCCGCGAACAGCAACTCAGGGCCTACGAGAATCAGCAGAAGCAGATAAAGGATACGGAAGATTTCATTGAACGGTTCCGGTACAAGGCGACCAAGTCGAACCAGGTGCAGTCGCGCATCAAGCAGCTGGAGAAGATTGATCGCATTGAGGTGGACGAGGTGGATAACTCGCGCCTCAACCTGAAGTTTCCGCCGGCGCCGCGCTCGGGCTCTTACCCGGTGATCATGGAGGATGTGGAGAAACGATATGGCGACCATCTTGTTTTCGACAAGGTGACGCTCACCATTGGGCGCGGCGAGAAGATCGCCTTTGTGGGGAAGAACGGCGAAGGGAAGTCGACGCTGGTGAAGTGCATCATGCAGGAGATTGAGCACGGCGGCAGGCTGACGCTGGGCCACAACGTGAAGATAGGCTACTTTGCTCAGAACCAGGCGCAGCTGCTGGACGAAAACCTGTCGGTCTTCGAGACGATCGACGAGGTGGCAGTGGGTGATATCCGTACGAAGATACGGGATATCCTGGGCGCATTCATGTTCGGCGGCGAGGCGTCGGAGAAGAAGGTGAAGGTGCTCTCGGGGGGCGAACGGAGCCGACTGGCAATGATCCGTCTGCTGCTGGAGCCGGTGAACCTGCTGATCCTGGACGAGCCGACCAACCACCTCGACCTGGCATCGAAGGATGTGCTGAAAAAGGCGATCCGCGAGTTCGACGGCACGGCGATCATCGTATCGCACGACCGTGACTTCCTCGACGGGCTGGTAAACAAGGTGTATGAGTTTGGCGGCGGCAGGGTGACGGAACATATTGGTGGCATCTACGACTACCTGGCGACAAAGAAGCTGGACAACCTGCAGCAGCTGGAGCTTTCAAAGTCGCCGGCAGCGGCAAGGGATGCGGCAGCCCCGCCGAAGAAAGAAGAGAAGGAGGTGAGCAGTCAGGGTGCAGCACAAGACCGGCCCGCGGCAAACAAGCTTTCCTATCAGGAGCAGAAGGAGTTGAACCGGCAGCAGCGGAGACTGGAAAAACAGGTGGAGGAGGCAGAAGATCAGATTGAAGCACTCGAAACAACGATTGCCGGACTGGAGCAGGAACTGGCTACACCGGAAGGTGCTTCGAACGTGGAGATGCTGCAAAACTACCTGAACACCAAAGCAAAACTGGACCGGATCATGAACAATTGGGAAAAGCTGACGTTAGAACTGGAGAGGTTTCGAGGTTTGAAAGTTTAACGTTTCAAGGTTTCAAGGTTTCAAGGTTTCAAGGTTCAATGTTTAAGGGTTCAATGTTTAACGTTTAAGGTTTCGGGGTTTAAGGTTTCAAGATTTAAGGTTTCAAGATTTAAGGTTTCAAGGTTTTAAGGTTTTAAGGTTTCAAGATTTCAAGGTTCAATGTTTAAGGGTTTCGGGGTTTAAACGTTTGAACGTTTCGGGGTTCTTTTTAACTGAGTTGGAGGATATAAAACCAATTAAGCGATTAACAATGTCGACAATTACAAATTTTGAGGATTTAGATATTTGGAAGGAAGCCCGTGAATTATGCAAAGACGTTCGGGATCTTATCTATAAAAACGATCAGTTCTCGAAAGATTTTGCATTGAGAGATCAATTAAACCGGTCCGTTGGTTCTGTTATGGATAATATCGCAGAAGGATTCGGGAGAGGAGGGAACAAAGAGTTTATGAACTTCCTTTCCTACTCAATGGGGTCTTGCTTTGAAGCCAAATCACAAATATACCGGGCCTTCGATTTTCAATACATCACTCCAACAGAAAAAGATAGCATGATAAAAAAAATAGAAATATTAAGTTTTAAGATAGTTGCTTTCATGAAATATCTAAGAAGCTCAAACATCAGAGGCCCCAAATACAAAACTCATAATCCGGATAAATAATGAACTGAGAGGTTTCGCCACATTCAACTATTTTTGGCTCAAACATTGAAACATCGAAACGTCGAAACGTCGAAACATCGAAACGTCGAAACATCGAAACATCGAAACGTCGAAACATCGAAACATTGAAACATTGAAACATCGAAACGTCGAAACATTGAAACATAAAAACATCGAAACATCGAAACATCGAAACATAAAAACATAACCATGGGGATTATTAGCAAATTCATACTCAACAAAATCATGGGATGGAAGGTGGTGAACACGTTTCCCGTAGTACCGAAATGCGTACTGGCCGTAGCACCACACACCAGCAACTGGGATTTTGTAACGGGCAAGCTGGCCTACTCGACCCTGGGACGACAGGCCAACTTCCTGATCAAGAAGGAATGGTTTTTCTTTCCTTTCAACATCTTCTTTAAAAGCATCGGCGGAATACCGGTGGAGAGGGGGAAAAGCGGTTCGTTGACCGAAATACTGGCGAAGGAGTTTCAAAAAAGGGAGTGGATGCACCTCGGCATCACCCCGGAGGGTACACGCAAGCCGGTGAAGGAATGGAAAAAAGGATTTTATTTTATTGCTCTGAAGGCGCAAGTGCCCATTCTGCTCATCGGACTCGATTACGGCAGGAAGGAGGCACGGGTGCTGGAAATGTTTTATCCTACAGGGGACTACAGGAGCGACATCGTGAAAATAAAATCATACTACAAGGATGTGCAGCCAAAGAAACCGGAGAATTTTATTCTGTGAACTCGAGCGACAGCTGAACACCTTCCTCGGGCAGTGACGCATGGGCGCCATCGGCATTCTTGAGCGTGAGGCCCATGAGGCGGATCTTTTGTTCATGAAAGTCGTCCACCTGCAGCAGCAGCTCCTTGCCAATATCGAACAGTTCTGCCTGCGTCCGTATATAATGCCCCACGGTGCGGCTGCGGGTGATCACCGTAAAGTCGGCATACTTGATCTTTAGCGTGAGCGTACGTGCCAGGAACTTCTTCTTGTCGGCACGGCGGTATACCTCCAGCGACAGCTGGTAGAGTGCCGCCAGGATATCGACCATCTCTGTCAGGTCTTCGGCAAAAGTTTCCTCGGCTCCGAGGGACTTGCGCACACGCTCCGACTCTACCTCACGGTCATCGATGCCTCTCGCAAAGTGATAATAGGCGATCCCGGCCTTGCCGAACTCACGCACCAGGTCGACCTCGGACCACTTCTTCAGGTCGGCTCCCGTGCGGATACCGAGCTCTTCCATCCGCGCCGCCGTCACCTTCCCCACACCAAAGAACTTGCCGACAGGCAATTTCTCCACGAACGCTTCCGCCTCAGCCGGTTCAATCACAAAGAGCCCATCCGGTTTCTTGTAGTCGGAGGCAATCTTTGCCAGAAATTTATTGTAGGACACGCCCGCCGAGGCGGTGAGCCGGGTACGGCTCAGTATCTTTTGCTTGATTTCTTTGGCGATGAGCGTGGCAGAACGGTTCCCCTTATGGTTGACGGTGACGTCGAGAAACGCTTCGTCGAGCGACAGCGGCTCCACCATGTCGGTATACTCGAGGAAGATCTGCATGATCTGGTTGGATACATTGCGGTAGTGATCGAAACGCGGCATGACAAAGATGAGATGGGGACATTTGCGCAGCGCCGTGACCGACGGCATGGCGGAGTGAATTCCATAGCGGCGGGCCTCGTAGCTGGCCGCCGCCACCACACCTCTCTTCTCGCCATAGCCCACAGCAACCGGCTTGCCGCGATATTCGGGATTGTCGCGCTGCTCAATGGAGGCGTAGAACGCGTCCATATCTACATGGATGATCTTCCGGTTCATAAGGACAAATATAGCTGCAATTTGTTACACATCAAAAGGAAAAGGCAGCTTATTGGCTCTTCCTGTCGATGAGTGCTCATGACGGTTTCTCCGGAAATAACATCTTCCACACTTCGGAAGGCGGGAAAGCGGGAAATCAGCCCAGCAAAACCCTGAACGCCTCGTACACCAGGAAGGCGGGCCAGACAATTGCCTTCAGGACTCCCAGCACGCCCATCCAAAAGGTGGAGGCAGTGGAGATGAACCAGACTGCTGCACCGATCACTCCCAAACCGTAGACGGCATCACCAGCATGTCCGCCGGAGCTGCTTTTTTGTGTTTTCTCGCACATAATTTCAATTATTTAAAGTAAAGATATCCAACCCGGCATGCATCACGCCATGCATGCTACAAATGTAATAAAATTGCATCAGAAGAATCAAGGAATCGTAAAAAAACTGCATACCTCGTAAAGAAATTTGAAAATATCACTATCTTTGTCATTACTAATAAGTTTGGATGTTTAAAAACAGCAGACATCATGAACGACGAAAACAATTCGATACACGATTTCGACTTCAACCTGATCTGCGAATATTTCTCCCACGTAGAACGTCAGGGACCCGGTAGTCCCGAAGTAACGCTGAAGGCACTCAGCTTCACAGAGCCGCTCACCGACAAGGCGCGCATTGCCGATGTGGGCTGCGGCACGGGCGGACAGACCATGACACTGGCACAGCACTGTCCCGGGCAGATCACCGGCATCGACCTCTTCCCGTACTTCATCGATCTCTTTAACCGAAATGCGGTAAAGCACAGCCTGCAGCACCGCGTGAAAGGAATCCGGGGCGACATGGCTGCACTTCCTTTCGGGGAGGAGGAGCTGGACCTGATCTGGTCGGAGGGATCCATCTACAACGTCGGCTTTGAGCGGGGCATCAATGAGTGGCGGAAACTGCTGAAGAGAGGTGGATATATTGCCGTCTCGGAGGCTTCCTGGTTTACGATGGAGCGTCCCGCAGAGATTCACGACTTCTGGGTGGATGCCTATCCGGAGATCGACACCGTCTCCCACAAGGTGGCTCAGATGGAGAAGGCGGGGTATGTGCCCGTGGCGACGTTTATCCTGCCGGAGGAGTGCTGGACCGATCACTTCTATGCTCCACAGGAAGCGGTGCAGGAGATCTTCCTGCATCAGCATGCGGGCAACCCCATGGCGGAGAAGCTGGTCCGGGAACAGCGTCGCGAGAAGGCGTTATACGACATGTACAAGGAGTATTACGGCTACGTCTTTTATATCGGGAAAAAGATTTGATAGTATGGAAGCACGAATGCAATTGAGAGATCCGGCCATCATCCCCTCGGAGAAGGTATTGAGCGAGGCGCTGGGCGATCAGGCCTACAGCGCACTGGCATTGTTTTTCGAAACGATTGCAAGCCCGGAGTACGGGCTGAACAACGAATGGAGGTATTACAACGACGGGAAAGCGTGGCTTTGCAAGGTTACGCAAAAGAAAAAAACGATTCTCTGGCTCTCTGTCTGGGAAGGATTCTTCAAAACCAGTTTCTATTTCATGGAGAAACATCTCGAAGCTATCGCCGCACTGAACATTTCGGAAAGCAAAAAAAATGAGTTTGCCTCGATGAAGCCAATCGGAAAATTAATTCCCTTGTGGTTTGACATCGGCAAACAGGAACAGCTCGGCGAGCTGCTGGCCGTGGTCGGTTTTAAAATGAGCCTGAAGTAATTGCCAGGATAGCGGAGAAACGGTCATTGCAGAAAGCTTCTCTACGATCCGGCAGTTGTTTGATGGTAATGCATCACAAATAAACATACGTAATTATGAACACACCCATTTGTCAAAGCTGCGGAATGGACATGAAGTCCACGGGAGATCTCGGCACCAACGCCGACGGGACTCCCAATCAGGAGTATTGTACCTATTGCTATCAGAACGGGGCCTTTACCCGCGATGTTACGATGGAGGAGATGCTGGAAACCAATCTGAAGTTCCTCGACCACTGGAATAGTGAAACGGGAAACAACTTCACGCCGGAGGAAGCACGTCCGATGCTTCGCAATTTTTTATCCACATTAACACGGTGGCAGAAATAAACATTCTGGCCGGTAAACAAAAAAAGATCCCGTAAAACTTTCATTTTACGGGACTTATCCTTTTATCCTTTCTATATCCTTGGCTTTTAGCGGAGAGAGGCTTGCGAACCCACATACTACTCTACTGATATTGAGGTATTTAAAATCTTATAAAACGAATAGGTTACGAATAAGTTTGTTAAATAACTAAGCCATTTTAACACTTTTGGCGTATCAATAACAGTACTAATTTTGGGTTCAAGAGCACTACTGTCCGGTTTAATTTTCCCAAAGTGGCAGGAAGGGATAATCGGACTGAT
>ENA-UOOK01003049-UOOK01003049.1-fermentation-metagenome-genome-assembly--contig:-NODE-3049-length-19565-cov-3.676525_pt1 | contig 19565 bp, 15 predicted proteins | sample MGYA00245777_ERZ724023 | MGnify/ENA primary metagenome ERZ724023 (study PRJEB28704, sample SAMN03018312) | fermentation metagenome | biome: anthropogenic terrestrial biome; feature: soil; material...
CTTTCCCTCAGTATAGAGAAGGCCATTCTCACGAAGTTGAAGATTCGGATGCTGATTACCGATCAGGAAATGGAGGACATCCTTCAGCAGGGAGCCATACATCTTCAGACACCTGTCACTGCCCACTGCATGCGCATACTGCTGAATTGCCCAGACACACCAGAGAGGAACATCAGGTTTATCAATCTCATAAATTTTCTTGGTCAACGGCAGATGCTTCATGAACTCCTCCAGCGCCGTACCGGCAGTCTTCATGATCAATTCAAAGTAGTCGTATTCATCGATGGAAAGGGTCAGTCCCGGAAGAGCGATGAAAGTATCTCTCGCACGGCATTTGAACCAGGGATAGCCAGCCAGGATATACCTGTCGCCATTGCCCTCATGGATATGAAACTGATGAGCCGCGTCTACCAGGCAATGGAAGAAATTATTACGAGGAACCCGCTTGCCTATTTCCTTCTCACAAAGAGCCATCAGGCCATGCGGCTTACTCTCCGTCGTAGAGGCAGAAAACACAATGCTTTCTCCCTTTTTGATCCCCATTTCAAAATAACCGGGCACATACAGGTCCTCATCAGATGCGTATCCCCGCTCCTGCTCTTTCGGATATTCAATACCCCGATACCAGTCCGGCTGGAAATGAAAGGTATTCTCTTTGGAGAACTGCATATACAAGTCAGGGTACCCTGCATACATACACGTCTTGATACCATTCTCCACCTCCGAATAATCACGGCTGGCAGCACTATTCTCATGCGTAAACTGCCTGACACTGCGAAAAGCCAGGAAAGGGCGGAATTGCAGGGTGGTATCCGAATGGGCATCCACCAGGGTATAACGGATGAGAACACGGTTCTCATAATGCTGGAACACAGACTCTTTCTTGAGGATAACCCCACCTACCCGATAAAAAGTAGTAGGGACTTTATCACAATTGTATTCGCGTATGTACTTATGTCCATTAGGGCTGAAATGATTCCCCTGGTATTTATGTAAGCCGAGGTTGAAACGTGCCCCATGCTGAATGACCGATACATCAAGAGAGCTCAACAACACATGATTTTCATCATCCAGCTCAGGGACAGGTATGACAAGCAGCCCGTGGTATTTGCGAGTATTACAATCCACAATTGTAGAACAAGAGTATGCCCCGGAACGATTTGTACCCAAAATCTCCTTCTGTAAGGATTCCTGGAGATTTGACATCAGAGCGTGTTCAAATTTAAGATAACTCATAGGTCTGAATTAAGGTTGATTGTTAATATCTACGAATAAATGCGTACAAAGAAAGACTCCTCTGTGTCCACCTATCGCACCTCAAAGTTAATAAAATTGATTGGATGACGCAAATTATTATTCTGCTTTTTATCCAAAAAATCGGAATAATATGTTTTATAATATAATAATCACCAAAAAGATTATCTCATTCGCTAATTTTATGTAACTTTGCAAAGAATAACAGATGATTAAATCTGACTCTGAAAGAGAAAAGCCTCCAGAGTCATTATATGGATAACAAACATTACTCTTTTTATGTTTTCCAGATATTCAGAAAGGAAGCATTTACTTGATTTGAAAAAATAACTACTATGATGATTGCGAATTCATTTGAGGTAAGAAGTATATGGTATCCAAGATAGAAATCAACAAAGAGAAAATCACACGGAGCATCGCAGCTCTATGGCAATCGTTTACAGACAAGCAATATCAAATACTGCTCAACAATATTACCGTCAGGCGATTCAAGAAAAGCGAAATGATTTACAAGGATTTTGAGCGTCCCACTTATGCCATGTGCCTGATACAAGGTAAGGTGAAAATTTTCAAGAATGGCATCGGGGGAAGGAGCCAGATCGTAAGGGTCATCAAGCCCATCGAATTTTTCAGTTACCGGGCTGCCTTCGCCCACGAGGACTATAAGACCTCTGCCATGTCTTTTGAAAACTGCATTATCGCCTTCTTCCCTATCCAAATCCTTGAGAAATTCATGTCCGAGAATTTTGAGATCTGCGACTATTTCATTCAAAGACTGGCAAAAGAACTCGGCATCGCTGATGACCGGACGCTGAACCTTACCCAGAAACATATCAGAGGGAGGCTGGCTGAAGCCTTGCTCTACCTCAAAGACAGTTATGGGATAGAAGAAGACGGCTCAACCCTCAGCATCTATCTCAGCCGCGAAGACCTGGCCAATCTCTCAAATATGACCACGAGCAATGCCATCCGTACCTTGTCTGCATTTGCCAATGAAAAACTCATTGCCATCGACGGGCGGAAAATAAAAATCATCAAGGAACAAGTGTTAAGGAAGATCTCCAGGACAGAATAGTGTCCTACACTGGAGCACTCTTCTCATGACAAGCCAGGGACCAGGACGCCTATCCAGTCAGCGCCCCTCAGTCATCAGTTTTTCTATCTCCTCTACTTTCTCTTCTGTCGGCAACTGTCCGTCTATCCAATGAATGGTGAATCCTCTGCGTTCCATGCCCCGGAACCATGTCATCTGCCGCTTGGCAAACTGATGAATGGCGATCTCCAGCCGGCGGAACATCTCCTCATACGAAAGTTTGCCGATAACATACTCGGTAACATATTTATATTCCAATCCATAATACATCAGGTTTTCAGCCGGAACACCTTTATTCAACAGTCCCTTGATCTCTTCCACCATACCCTCTTCCAGACGTTCCTTCAACCTGCGCGTAATCCGGGCCCTGCGCACATCCCTGTCCACATTGATGCCGACAATCAGAGCATCTATTTGCGGGAAATCCCTTTCAGCAGCAGGATGCTTCAGGGAATAAGACTCTATCTCTATCGCCCTTATAGCCCTCTGGCAGGAATCCACATCCGTATGATTATGCATTGCATTTCCGTTCTGAGTTTTCAAGTCTTCAAGGATCCCCGTCAGTTCAGGCATAGACAAGTCCTTCAGATGCTCACGCAACTCAGGATTCTGGGGGACAAAGGACAGGCGGTATCCCCTTAAGACCGACTCAAGATACAAGCCTGTGCCACCACAGAGAACAGGCATCGCGCCATGTCCGAGGATCGTCCGATACGCTTCAAGAAAATCCTGCTGGTAGCGGAAGAGATTATACTTCGTGCCGGGGTCACAAATATCGATCAGATAATAAGGTATCACCCGTCCACCGACATGATAATCCTTGAGATCTTTCCCGGTTCCTATATCCATGCCCCGATAGACCTGGCGGCTGTCAGCGCTGATGATTTCTCCCCCTATATCCGCTGCAAGGGCAACAGCCAGAGCAGTCTTTCCCGTGGCCGTAGGCCCCAGGATCGTAATCATTGCAGGCTTTTTCTCCTTCATTTTATTTCTACAAGAATAACGAAAAAAGCCGTCCAGCACAAGACTGAACGGCTAATTTTATGCAAATCTTAAAATTACTTCTTGTTGTACTTGTTCATGACCTTGATCAGATCTACCACTTTGTGGCTATATCCGAACTCATTGTCATACCAGGAAACGATCTTTACGAAGTTGTCTGTAAGGTGAACACCTGCAGTAGCATCGTAGATAGAAGTCAACGGGCAGTTCAGGAAATCTGAAGAAACCACAGCCTCATCAGTATAACCCAGGATACCCTTCAGGTTCGTCTCAGAAGCCTTCTTCATGGCAGCATCAATTTCAGCCTGTGTAGCAGCCTTCTTCAAGTTAACCGTCAAGTCAACAACGGAAACATCCAAAGTAGGAACACGCATAGAAATACCAGTCAGTTTGCCATTCAACTCAGGGATAACCTTGCCTACAGCCTTGGCAGCACCTGTTGTTGACGGGATAATGTTGCCAGAAGCAGCACGGCCACCGCGCCAGTCCTTGCCACCCTTAGCAGGACCATCAACTGTCAACTGAGTAGCAGTTGTAGAGTGGATAGTTGTCATCAGACCAGTCTCAATACCGAACTTGTCATTCAGAACCTTGGCAATAGGAGCCAGGCAGTTAGTGGTACAAGATGCGTTGGAAACGATCTTCTGACCTGCATATTTGTCAGTATTAACACCACAAACGAACATATCAGCCTGACGGCCGTCCTCACCCTTCTTGGAAGGTGCAGAAAGAACAACATACTTAGCACCTGCCTTCAAGTGCTTTTCAGCGCGGTCCATTGTCAAATAAAAACCTGTAGACTCAACGACATATTCAGCACCTACTTCAGCCCATTTGATATTCTCAGCATCGCGCTCAGCAAAGCAGCGGATGTCACGACCATTTACAGTCAGAGTGTGATCATTCTTAACAGAAACGGTGCCATCGAAACGACCATGCATTGTATCATACTTCAGCAGGTAGGCAAGATAATCAACAGACAGAAGGTCGTTAATACCTACTACCTCAACATCGTTCTTGTTAGCAGCTTCAAGAGTTGAACGGAAAACGAAACGACCAATACGGCCGAAACCGTTAATACCAATTTTAATCATTTTATTTTTAATGTTTTAAAGGGTTAAATAATCTCCTCATTACGTAGTCTTTTATCCTCGAAGGATAAGAAGCCTTCTCTATCCCGTTCTACGAACTTTTTTACCTTTTCTGTTCACCTCCATATTTGTTCTTCTTACAAATATACGGTTTAGAATCGCTTTATTCCGGCTTTCTTCCCTTTTCATTCGCAAAGATACAAAATTTTTTCTATATTTGCATCGTATAAGTGTATTAAATTATTTAAAAAAGAGGGGGAATCTCTCTTTCATTATCCTTATTTGAGGTTCTTTCACAGGACTGACACATTGAGGTTACAATTTACAGATCAACAAATAAATCTATGAGTAAATTTATTCAAGAATTCAAACAATTTGCCATTAAAGGCAACGCCATTGATATGGCTGTCGGTGTAATTATCGGAACCGCATTCGGGAAGGTTGTCTCTTCCATTGTCGATGACATCATCATGCCCCCTATCGGGTGGCTGATCGGTGGGGTCAATTTCAGTGAGTTGAAAGTCACCCTGCCCTCTGTCGTCATCCCGGGGGTAGAACAGCAGATGAAGACTGCCACGATCAACTATGGGAATTTTATCCAGACGCTTCTCAACTTCTTTATCATTGCCCTCTGTGTCTTTCTGATGGTGAAGAGCATCAACCGGATGACCGGGAAAAGGGCAGAAGCTCCCAAGCCGGCTCCGCAACCCACCAATGAAGAGAAATTACTGACTGAGATCCGTGACCTGATGAGAAAGGAGAAGGAACAAAAAGACAGGTAACAGGATCGTAGTCCTTGTACGGAAACAAAAAGAGCAGGCAACAAGATGTCTGCTCTTTTTAATATCTTCCACTGAAAGGATTATATTTCTCCGTCAGCAGCCTATTCCCATTCTATCGTCGAAGGCGGTTTCGAGGAAATATCAAAGCAGACACGGTTGACCCCATTAACCTTATTGATGATCTCATTGCTCACTTTAGCCAGGAAATCATAAGGCAGACGTGACCAGTCGGCCGTCATCCCATCCATACTGTTCACTGCACGAAGAGCAATAGGATGCTCATAAGTGCGTTCATCCCCCATGACCCCTACAGAACGGATCGTAGACAACAGGATGGCACCAGCCTGCCAGACATGGTCATAAAGAGATGTGCCATCAGGCATTTTATACTGATGCATATTTTCGATATAGATATCATCAGCATCCTGCAGGATGCGCACCTTCTCCCGCGTAATATCCCCAAGGATACGCACGGCTAGTCCCGGTCCGGGGAAGGGATGGCGCTTGATCAGCCGTTCCGGCATGTTCAGTTCATGCCCCACATGGCGGACCTCATCCTTGAACAGCCACTTCAACGGTTCACAGAGTTTCAGTTTCATGTCTTTCGGCAATCCCCCGACATTATGATGGCTCTTGATGGTCATACCCGTAATGTTCAGGCTCTCGATACGGTCCGGATAGATCGTACCCTGGGCGAGCCACCTGGCATCCGTCATCTTTTTAGCCTCAGCATTAAAGACCTCCACGAAATCACGGCCGATGATATGCCGCTTCTTTTCCGGCTCGGTCACTCCTGCCAGATCCTTGAAGAACCGGTCACCGGCATTCACGCCTACTACGTTCAGTCCCAGTCCCTGGTAAGCGTCCATGACCTTAGAGAACTCGTTTTTACGGAGCATCCCATTATCTACAAAGATACACGTCAACTGCCTGCCGATGGCACGATGAAGCAAAGTAGCACAGACGGAAGAGTCAACTCCTCCCGACAGTCCAAGGATGACATGGTCACTGCCGATCTCTGTCTTCAGACTCTTTACCGTCTTATCCACAAACGAGGCAGGACTCCATTCCTGACGACTTCCACAGATATCCACGACAAAGTTTTTCAGCAGTTGCTTTCCCTGTTTGGTATGGACGACCTCAGGATGGAATTGTACAGCCCATAGCGGATACTTGCTGCTGGCGTATGCCGCGAAATGGACATCTTCAGTAGAAGCAATGACGTGGCAGTCATCGGGAATAGCAGTAATGGTGTCGCCATGACTCATCCATACCTGTGATCCCGGTTGAAAACCCTTGAAAAGAGGGTCATCAGCATCAAACTTCTCAAGATTGGCCCGACCATATTCCCGAGTACCCGCCTGTTCCACCCGTCCCCCATGAGAATAGGCGATAAGCTGAGCACCATAGCAGATCCCTAATACAGGATACTTGCCGATAAACATACTCAGATCCATCTTGAAAGCAGACGGATCATGCACGGAATAAGGACTTCCACTGAGGATAACGCCGATAATATCCTTATCATCTTCAGGGAATTTGTTGTAAGGTACAATCTCGCAGAAGGTATTAAGTTCACGGACCCTGCGACCGATCAACTGGCAAGTCTGTGAGCCAAAATTTAGAATAATGATCTTCTGTTGTTGCATATCAGAATTTATATAGAATATTATATCTGTCTCTTCATACCTTCAGATCCTTCAAGAATCCTTCAGCCTTGGCCAGTGTTTCCTGTTTCCCCACATCCATGAGTTGGAGATTGTCCTGGACATATCCCCTGATCAACACCTTGTCACAGTTTTTCAGATAGAAATCCATGATTGGAAACTGGTCAGGCCATTCATCCATCAGAGGGAAAAGGCGGGGAGAGAACAAGTGGATCCCTGCGAAGGCCAGCAGATGAAGGCTGGGGAGTGAGGTCTTCACCCACGAATAAGGACTTTTCACCTCGCCCGTCTCAATATTTGTCCATCCCACGAGGCGCATCTCATCATCAAAAACCAGATAGCGCTTTGATTTACGACGGCTCGCCAGCAGGAACACATCTGCAGGATCCCGGGATTGCCGGCAGGCAGCTTCCGCCGTGCGGATGCCTCTCGTATGATCGTGATCACACCCCTTATCCTGCCCGCTACTCTCCTTCTGACCAGGCATAATAATGTCATGCCGCGCCCCTACAGAGAAGCAGTCCCCTGCTCGATAGAATTTTCTCAGATCCACATTACTCAGAATATCCACATTATGAATCAGGACAGGAGCATCCTCCCTCAGCAGTGGTCTGGCCTTCTTGAGACCTCCCCCCGTATCCAGGAGCAATGGACTCTCCTCACTCACACGAATATCCATTTGGAAATCGTGACTGGAAAGATAATGAATAATCTGACTGGAAAAATGATGAACATTGATGACAACGTGACTGATCCCGGCAGCCCTCAGACGGAGGAGGACATGTTCCAGCAATGGTTTCCCCCCAACCTGCACCAACGCCTTCGGAAGGTGGTCAGTCAATGGTTTTAAACGTGTCCCCATTCCTGCAGCAAAAATCATTGCCTGCATCTGTTCTCCTTTCATGCCTGCAAATATACGCATTATTTTAGAGAACACAAAGTTTTCTGCCCTCTGATTTGCCCCTGTTCACTTACCTAGACTGATCATTGCTTTTTCTCCACTGCCGGCAATACCTTGCGGATATGCTGTTCACGGTGGATTATCTCCACCTCCACGCCAAATTTCTGATGGATATGTTCAGCCACATGCTGGGCGGAATACACACTGCGATGCCTGCCGCCTGTACAGCCGAAACTGATCATCAGACTGGTAAAGCCTCTCTGCAAATACCTCTGTACATGATGATCTACCAACCGGTAAACATTATCCAGAAACGTCAGTATTTCACCATCATCCTCCAGAAAGCGGATGACCGGTTCGTCCAGTCCAGTCAACTTCTTGTAGCGTTCATATCTCCCCGGATTGTGTGTACTACGACAGTCAAAGACGTAACCACCACCATTGCCCGTAGGATCCTCAGGAATACCTGACCGGTAAGAAAAACTATAAACATGAACGACCAGTGGTCCCTTTCCGTCATATTTCGAGAACGTGGCCAGGCCATCTTCCGGACGGGCATGATAAATATTATTTTTAGTTGTCTTCAGCCCATCAGCACGATGACGGACAGGATCCTCGGTCTCAGCAAACTGAGGCAGCTCTGTGAGTCGATGCAGCATATCCATCATATAAGGATAAGGAAACACATTATGCTTCTCCGACAACCGGATCAGATCCCTCAGGTTCTGGATAGCCGGAGGAATACTGTCTATGAAATGCTTCTTCCTTTCAAAATACCCTCTAAAGCCATACGCCCCCAGAACCTGCAGGGTACGGAAAAGTACAAAAAGGGATAACCTGTTGGAAAAGTGGCGGATCGTCGGCACCTCTACATAGTTTTTCAACGACTGATAATATTCATAGATAAGTTCTCTACGCAACTTGAAAGAATATTTTGCCGATGCCTGCCAGAGGAACGAAGCCAGGTCATAATAGACAGGTCCCTTTCTACCTCCCTGAAAATCAATAAAATAAGGATTCCCCTCTGCATCCAGCATGATGTTACGTGCCTGAAAATCGCGATAGAGGAAACTGTTCATCGGTTCCACGATCAAATCATTTGCAAAGAGACGGAAGTTGGCTTCCAGTTTCATCTCATGAAAGTCCAGTTCGGTAGGCTTGAGAAAGCAGTACTTAAAATAGTTAAGGTCAAAAAGCACGCCGTCACGGTCAAAAACCGGTTGAGGGTAACAATTTGACCAGTCCATCCCTTCTGCGCCGCGGATTTGAATATCCGGCAATTCCCGAATCGTTTTCACCAATAATTGCTGCTCGTGCTGATTATATCTGCCATCGGCCTCACGGCCTCCGCGTATAGCATCAAAAAGAGATACCGAGCCCAGATCCGTCTGGAGGTATCTCAATCCGTCATCGCTGACCGCAAGGACATGAGGAACGGGTAATTTCTTTTCTGCAAAATGCCGGGACAGATAAATAAAGGCATGGTTCTCGTCACTACTTGTCCCGACTGCCCCGATAACGGAATGCCCGCCGGTATCCGTGATTCGATAATAGACACGGTTACTCCCCTGTCCGATGAGTTTTTCAGTAGTCATGGGAGCATGCCCGGACCATTGGCAATAGAGCTGAATCAGTTTTTCCATTTTCTTGTTTTTTCCAATTACAGCTTATTCTTCTTCCTCCCGGGCATCCGTCTGACGGCGTCTCTGGGCCCGTCTTTCATCCCATCTTCTGACAAATTCATCCAGGACAAACAGGATAAGCAGAATACCAAGGGACATAAAGAAACTATTGGTCAGATACATCAGACCTGCACATATTATAAGGAATAAAAGAATCCTTATTAAATAGAATTTTGAGACTTTCTTCTGATTCATGCGGCAAAGATACAAAAATTCAAAGAAAAAAATCGGATTAAAAGGAGATTTGTCATCTAAAAAAAATACAGGGATAAATATATTCAAAAGAAAAGTAAAGAACTTCAAAAAGCTATAAACAAAAAAATCGGATGTCGTCCCGACAACCGATTTTCAAAAACAAACTACTTAAAAACTAATCTACTAAAACAAATCAAAAAATATCTTTATGGTCTACGACCTGTATTTATATCTAAAGATGCGCTACAAAGATAGCCTTTTTCCTATTATGACGCAAGTTTTTTCTCAGAAAAATACGATTTCAAATGCTAAATAAAACAAAAAAGGGAACAGAAAATCTCTTTCCGTCCCCTTTTTGTTAGCTATAGTTTACATTTTACATCATTCCCGGAGCAGCAGGTGCAGGCATTTCAGCCTTAGGTTCAGGCTTATCCACCATCACACATTCTGTTGTCAGCAACATTCCGGCAATAGAAGCGGCATTCTCCAAAGCGACACGTTCCACCTTAGCAGGATCTACGATACCAGCCTTGCGGAGGTCCTCATATTTCTCTGTGCGGGCATTATAACCATAGTCACCTTCCCCTTCACGGACCTTATTGACTACTACAGAACCTTCCAGTCCTGCGTTCTCAACGATCTGGCGAAGTGGTTCCTCAATGGCACGGGAGACGATGTTGATACCCGTCTGCTCGTCCTGATTGTCACCCTTGAGATCCTTCAAAGCCTCCAGGGCACGGATATAAGTCGTACCACCACCGGCAACAATACCTTCTTCAGTAGCTGCACGGGTAGCACACAAGGCATCGTCTACACGATCCTTCTTCTCTTTCATCTCCACTTCAGAGTTAGCACCTACATAGAGGACGGCAACCCCGCCGGAAAGTTTTGCAAGACGCTCCTGCAGTTTTTCCTTATCGTATGAACTCTTCGTGTTAGCGATTTCATTCTTGATCTCGTTGACACGATCCTGAATGTTCTCCTTGGCACCGGCACCCTTTACGATAGTAGTATCATCCTTGGTAACCGTCACCTTCTCAGCAGAGCCAAGCATTTCAATAGTAGCCTGACTCAACTTCAGGCCCTTGTCCTCACTGACCACGACACCACCGGTCAGGACAGCAATATCTTCAAGCATAGCCTTACGGCGATCACCGAACCCTGGAGCCTTTACGGCACAGATCTTCAGACTGCCACGCAGACGGTTAACGACCAACGTAGTCAAAGCCTCAGAGTCAACATCCTCAGCGATTACCAACAGTGGACGACCACTCTCAGCAACAGCCTGCAGGATAGGCAGGAAATCCTTCAAATTACTGATCTTTTTATCATAAATCAGGATATAAGGATTGTCCATGATGCACTGCATCTTCTCTGTATCGGTTACGAAATAGCCGGACAGATAGCCCCGGTCAAACTGCATCCCTTCTACTACCTCAATATGAGTATCACGGCTCTTGCTTTCTTCAATGGTGATCACGCCATTGTTGGAAACCTTACGCATGGCATCAGCCAGCAGTTTGCCGATTTCAGGATCGTTGTTTGCGCTGACACTGGCAACCTGCTCGATCTTATCATAGTTGGTACCTACGATTTCCGCATGATCCTTGATATATTTCACAACAGCACTCACAGCTTTGTCTATACCGCGCTTCAGATCCATAGGATTAGCACCGGCAGTAACGTTCTTCAACCCTTCACGCACGATGGCCTGGGTCAAGATAGTAGCGGTAGTGGTACCGTCACCGGCGTCATCACCCGTTTTGCTTGCTACACTTTTAACCAACTGAGCACCAGTATTTTCGAACTTGTTGTCAAGTTCTACTTCTTTAGCAACGGTAACCCCATCCTTGGTAATCTGTGGAGCACCGAATTTCTTGTCAATAACCACATTGCGACCTTTAGGGCCTAACGTAACCTTAACGGCATCAGCCAGTTGATCAACGCCCTTTTTCATCAGGTCACGTGCTTCTACATCATATTTTAATTCCTTAGCCATTTTCTTCTAATTTATTTAATTTATCATTTTCTTCCGGCCAGTCCAACAGCTCTACAGACAAAATCTGTTCACTCTGGAACCGTCGGTTACTTGACTACCTATAAACTCTCTAAAGTATTACTTACGGATTATTTCTCGTCCAGGATTGCGAGACAGTCGCTCTGACGCATCATCAGGTATTTTGTGCCCTCATTTTCAATCTCCGTCCCGGCATATTTTCCGTATAAGACAGCATCACCTGCTTTCACGACCATCGGGTCATCCTTCGTACCCTGGCCCACAGCAACAATCTTGCCCCGTTGAGGCTTCTCTTTTGCTGTATCAGGAATAATAATTCCACCTACTTTTTCTTCAGCTGGTGCAGGAAGAACCAGCACTCTGTCTGCTAATGGTTTAATGTTCATAATACTTTTATTTAAATTTAATTTATCCTACTCTGACATCAAACGCTTTCGCATTTAATGTTTCGCCTATATATCTACGAAAACTGTGCCAAACTTGATGTATGACAAATTTGGCACAGTTAAAACTGACAATGGTGTCAGTTCTCAAAAAAATCAGGTCTGTTATAACAACAGAAGTTAAAATACTAACGGCATGAATCAAGAATGACTCTTACCGTTTTCCAAATTACTATCGTTTTGAACATGATTCAAATCCACGAATTCACCATGAGCCTTACGCTCAGCTATCAAGCGGTCCAGTTTTCTCTTCCGCTTCGGAGAAATCCACTTTCTGGCAAAGATATTCGGAATATCTACACCTACAGCTATCATGATGATAAGCAAGGAACCATTAATGGCATTATGAGTAGCTGTTGTTACCTCTCCCACGACACCCTGCATATCAATCAAGGCATATAGAGCTCGATACATCAACACCCCCGGTACCATGGGGATAACGGCCGGAATGGTAATACACTGGTGAGGAGTATGGAGTATATGTACCATCTTGATATTGATAATACTGATCAATGCAGAACCACAAAGGGTACCTACAATAGGACCGGCATCCAAGCCTATATTGCCATTGCTCGGGCCTAAATTAACAAAATTACGGAAGCAAACAGCAATAATACCACCTACTGCAATCCAAGGCATCAGGCGTTTTGGAGCGTTAAAGATCGTAGCAAATCCCATTGCAGAAATAGCTGCGGCCAAGGCAAACTCTCCAAAGGAATGATGAGGGATCATGCTCAGGTTCTTTACGAAGTTATCAATACCGAATATTTTGATAGCCAGAGCGATACCAAAGGACATGGACACAACCATCAATAGCGTGTTCGTCGCCCTCACCAGTCCCAATTCGATATGATCGTCAAGCATATCGCTCACGAAATTGATGAGAGGAACCCCTGGAACGATAAAGAGGGCACAGGCCAGCATAGGATGCCATGGCGTACTAGAATGCAGGATAGGCAACAGGAAATCCGGCAGATACGCTTCAACTTCCGGAGTAGAAATAAAGTGAGACAACCAGGCCAGGATCGTAGAAATAAAAGCCGCTACAGCAATATTAAAATAATTGTTTGAACCCAATTTGTTCAAATACATCCTGAAACGATTACCAAGAATAGCTGCGATAGAAGCATAGAAGAACGCTGGCCAGTCACAACCGAACTGGATACAGAATCCACCACAAGCAAAACCTGCTCCGATAGCCACCATCCAGTCTCCATAGTTGCGTTTGGCAGAAGCAATATGTTCCAATTCTTTTCCATACTGGTCTAGAGAATAATTCTGACCGATAGCCCGCCAAGTCAACTTACTGATTCCCTGGATAGACTCCATATTGATACCATGCCTGTCGCAACGTTGCATCTTTGAAAAGGAATGCGTCTCATCACTTAGGTTTACCTGAAGCATATAGTAATCAACATTGATATGCAAATATTCCTTCGGTAATCCCAAGAAAGCAGCAGCACGATTCATATTTCTTTTAATCCTGCTGGTATCAGCTGAACTTTCCACTAATATTTGTCCCGTTCGTAGAAGCAGATCCAATTTTCTACGTAATACATGCTCTGGTTCAGGTTTACATTTGAATGTACACTCTGAATCGGAATTACATTTTGTATTCTCACCCATTAATCTTACAAAAAATATATTTATGATTGAAATCCTGAATTTCAACTGCAAAGTTACGAATATTTCTTGAATTTTCAGATGATGAAACAAAACTTTTTATCTTCATTTTAGAAAGATACTTCCTTATTTACCAGATAACCTTCTTTTAAAGTCATCCTACCTCATTTCTGATTCATCTTATTTCCTTATCCTACATTCATTTCAAAATCCTCCATGCGACAATATTCCCAATCATCATCCATCATTTCAAATTTTTATTTGTAACTTTGCGACTAAACAAATTGATAAATTATAAAATCATGAAGAGAGTTCTACTATTACTAATCTGCATTATTTCTGGAGCTGTCAGCACCTTTTCTCAGTCATGGCCAACGGTATTACCGGAAGCCAGACCTGGAGTAAGATGGTGGTGGCTAGGGTCAGCCGTCGACAAAAAAGATTTGAAATGGAATCTTGACCAATATCATAAAGCAGGTATTGGGGCTGTCGAGATCACCCCCATCTATGGTGTACAAGGAAATGACAAGAATGAAATACCTTATCTCTCTCCCAAGTGGATGGAAATGTTACAGGATGTTGAGAACACCGGCAAGGCCGATAGTATCGAAATTGACATGAACAACGGTACAGGCTGGCCGTTCGGAGGTCCCTGGGTACCTATTAACGAAGCTGCCTGTAAAGCCGTATTCTGTGATACCATCGTGGATATCCATGCGAATCTGATGAAAATCAATTACCGGATTCCGGAAAAAGAACGAAAATACGCAAGACCTCAGATCATTAAGACTTTCCCTGTTCCGGGAGACCTGAAACATAAACGCGTTATCGTTCTCTATATCAGCCGGACACGACAGATGGTCAAACGTGCAGCTCCGGGTGGAGAAGGCTATGTTCTGGATCATTTTGACAAAGATGCAGTAGCACATTATCTGGCTCATTTTGACAGTATTTTCACTGCTACACATACACCGTTTCCTCATACCATGTTCAATGACAGTTATGAGGTCTATAATGCAGACTGGACTCCTTCTCTTATCAAAGAATTCGAAGCTCGCCGTGGCTATAAACTTCAGGACAAATTTCCGGAATTCCTCGCCGGTGATCCAAAAGTAGTAAGTGACTATCGTGAAACACTTGGAGAACTTCTTCTTGAGAATTTCACGGAGCAATGGACTGCCTGGGCTCACAAGCATGGAGCCATCACCAGAAATCAGGCACATGGTTCTCCTGCTAATCTGATTGACTGCTATGCAGCCGTAGATATTCCCGAAATAGAAGGTTTCGGACTGACCGATTTCGGTATCAAAGGGTTACGTCGTGATTCCGTAAAGACTCGCCCTAACTACAGTGACCTGTCTATGCTGAAATATGCTCCGTCAGCCGCTCATATCACAGGAAAGCCTTTTACATCCAGTGAAACCTTTACTTGGTTAACGGAACATTTCCGCACTTCTCTAAGTCAGATGAAACCGGATTTAGACTTGATGTTCTGTGCCGGTGTCAACCACATGTTTTTCCATGGTACGGCCTATTCTCCAAAGAATGACCCATGGCCAGGATGGAAGTTTTATGCCAGTATAGACATGAGTCCGACCAATTCCATCTGGAGGGATGCACCTTTCCTGATGCAATACATCACCCGCTGCCAGAGTTTCCTGCAATGGGGAAAACCGGACAATGACTTTCTGGTCTACCTTCCTATTTATAATATGTGGAGGAGAGATACCCAGCACCGCCTCATGCAGTTCAGCATTGAAAGTATGGCTCAAAGGGCTCCAAAATTCATCAAAGATATTTTGAATATCGATCATCTGGGATACGACTGCGACTATATCAGTGATAAATATCTGATGGGATGTACTGTCACTGCTGACGGCAGGATACAAACTGCAGCAGGGACGAAATATAAAGGAATCATCATCCCTGAAGGCGCAATTCTGACACCACAAATTACGGAAAAGCTAAAAACCTTGGCTAAAAATGATCCGACATTAGTAATGAATGGGGTTCATGCACAAGAGATGAGACGTCATGCCTCGCCAGAAGCTATGAAAACGGGATATGGCTTGAAAATGATCCGCCGCAGTAACCCGACAGGCTACCATTATTTTATTGCTAACCTCACTCCGAATGATATAGATGCTTACGTTCCATTGGCTGTACCTTTTGCAGGTGCTACCTGGTTTAATCCTCTCAATGGCAACAAGTATACTGCAGAGATAAAGGCAGGAAAAGTACATATCATCCTGAAAAGTGGTGAAAGTCGTATTCTTCTGACTTCCAATCAAAAGACAACACAAATCAAAAGATCCGACAATCAGGAAGAGACAGTTCGTCTGGCAGATATCAATCTGACTACTAATAAATGGCAACTGAATTTTATCGATGAAGCTCCGAAAGTGGGAGAAACATTCCAACTCAATGGATTGAAGACATGGGAAAATCTAGATGGTAAGACCCGTATCACTATGGGTACAGGAGTATATGAAACAACTTTCAAGTTGAATAAGAAACAGGCTTCTGCTCACTGGAATATCAATCTGGGCGATGTACGTGAAAGTGCCAGGGTCTACCTGAACGGGCAATTCATCGGTTGTGCATGGAGCGTACCCTTCATTCTGAATTGTAAAAACACCTTGAAGAAGGGTAAGAATACACTGCGTATAGAAGTTACCAATTTGCCTGCCAACCGCATTTCTGATTTGGACAGGAAAGGCGTAAAATGGCGTAAATTTAAAGAAATCAACTTTGTCGATATTACCTATCACAAATCTAATTACGCTAATTGGGGACCTGTCCCAAGCGGACTGAACAGTACCGTAAAACTCCAGCAGGCTACAGAGCAGACTGGATTGTAAATACCTTTATCACACTAATAAGAAGTTTCCAAAGAAATCTGATTATCATTAAATAAAACAAACTGTAATATCAGATTCATTAAACAAAAAGTTATTCCAACATTAATTCCGGGATATTCAATCAATAAAATAAATGCCTGCTTTTAAACTTAAAAGCAGGCAATTTCCGGATTCAGAGAATATAATCATGAAGAAAACTACCATTTTTATTTTTTTCCTGCTTCTTGCAGTAACAGGAAGTACCCTGCAGGCTCACACCAGAACTTCTCCAAGAAAAGCCAGTGATATCCTGACCACTGCTCAAAAGGTAAACACCTATTTTATGAACAAATATCCAGATCCTACTCAACCTACCTTCGTCAAGAAAGAACGTTCCAGTAATCTCTGGACCAGAGCTGTCTATTATGAAGGACTAATGGCACTCTATGAAGTAGACAAAAATCCTGAATATATTGACTATACCGACCGATGGGCTGAATTTCATCAATGGTCTCCACGTAATGGAGTGAATACGACAAATGCAGATGACCAATGCTGCGAACAGACCTATCTGGAACGTTTCATTCAGTCCGGCGGTCAGGAGAAGATCGAAAAAGTAAAAGAAAACCTTGATCTGCAGATGGCTTCAGGAAAACACACCTACTGGACTTGGATAGATGCTATCCAGATGGCCATGCCCTTATACGCCAAGTATGCCAAAATCACAGGGGAAAGAAAATATCTGGATTATGCCATAAACAGTTATAAATGGAGTCGTGACACCTTGGCAGGGGGTCTTTTCAACAAGGAAGAGGGACTTTGGTGGAGAGACAAGGATTATGTCGCTCCTTATAAGGAAACAGATGGGAGAAACTGCTACTGGAGCCGTGGCAACGGTTGGGTCTATGCTGCATTAGTCAGGGTCTTGCAGACACTAAGAAAGAATGACAAGGATTACCAATTTCTCAAAGGGGACTATCTTCTGATGAGCAGGGCTCTGATCAAATGCCAGCGAAAAGATGGTTTCTGGAATCCTAGTCTGGTCTCATCTTCATACGAAGGCCCCGAAACATCCGGCACATCATTATTCCTTTATGGTATGAGTTGGGGTGTACAGAACGGATTACTGAAAAACAGATCTTACAGACAAGCTTGTGACAAAGCCTGGAAAGCTATTAAAAGCATCGTACATGGAAACGGTTTTATCGGCTACAGTCAGGGGACAGGCAAGGATCCTGCTGCGGGACAACCTGTCAACAGCACACATATCCCTGACTTTGAAGACTTCGGTACCGGTTGTTTCTTATTGGGCGCTGCCGGATATGCCAGACTTATCGAATACAGTCGATAAAATTCGAAAGTAATACTCGAAATGAGATAATATTCTAAAAGAGATAATATTCTAATAAAGAAAGGGAATGGAAATTAAACAACAAATCATCAAGAAGATGATTTTTCTACAACACATTACTACTGCTGTCATACTCTTTTTCATTACAACGGTAACCTTTGCACAGAATCCACAGAAGGGTAATTATGGGTACCTCTACTGTCACATGAGTGACCGTGGAGAATGGACAGCTTACGCGGTCAGCAGAGATGGCTACCACTATCAGGATATCCTCGGTGGTGATTCCATTTTCAGTTCTGCCAAACTCGCCCGTATCGAAGGAGGAACACGTGATGCCTATATTTGCAGAGACTATCATTGCAAAGGCTATCTGATGGTCACTACTGATATGTGTGTCAGAAAATCTCATGCATGGAATAATTACGGCATTGATCTGCTCAAAAGCAAGGATATGATTCACTGGACTTCTGTAACCGTTGATTTCAGAAAGTTTTCTTCTACCATTCAGAGAGTGTGGGCACCTCAGATTTTCTGGAATCCAACCTATCAGTGGGAAAATGGGGAGAAGGGCGGATATATGATATACTACTCAATCCTGGATAAGAACGTCTGCCCTTATGACCGCATGTATTACAGTTATGCTGACAAGAGTTTTACTCATATTACAGCACCTCAACTCCTATTTGACTGGGGATATGCAACGATCGATGCAGACATCAACTACTTGACAAGTGACCATCTCTATCATCTCCTTATCAAGAAAGAAGGCGGAGAACCAGGTATCTAAAGAGTCTGACTGGTCCGTGGGAGAAACCTTCGGATAAAGACTATGTCCATTTTGAAGGGAAAAAACTGTGTGAAGGACCTTCTGCCTTTCAACTGATCGGTGACAAAACCTGGAGAGTGGCTTACATTCAATATTCCGATCGTCCTAAACATTACCGTATCTGCAAAGCTGACAAACATCTACGCAATTTCTCAGACCCGGTAGATATCCAAGGTGTTACCGGTCCTCAGCACGGATCTTTTATGAGGATTACAAAAGCGGAATACAACCGTTTGCTCAACTGGTCAAGAAGTCTGAAAATCCAGCGGTAAAAATGAGCTTTCGGATCATCATGTCCGCTGGCAGAACCATTCCAATAAAAAAAACCGTATATAACTAATAGCTAGCAATATACGCGTTTTTATATTTAAGCTATACAATGCTTAAAAATTACCAGCACTACGGGATGAACTTTCCAGTACTATGGAAATATATTTCTTTCTATATTGAATTGCCGGACAGGAAAAACAAATATTTGATCCAGTACAACCCCTTCGTCAAGAGCCTTGAAATGCAACACATGAGAAGTCTGAGGAACAATGACCAGACGTAATGTCCTCTGTGCAAAATCACGAATTACATTCTGTTTCCATTCCTCACTTCTGCCATACGTCTGATAATCTACTATCTTTTCCTGTCCGTTATCCAAAGATACTGCAAAGCGAAGCGTCCGCCCGTTGACAGGATGCACCGGTAACAAATGGAATTCTATTTTCACGGAATCTGTTGCCAGAGAATCAAAAGGAAAAGATACCGTCTGCCCTTTTTCTATCAAAGCGGCCTTATTTTCATAGCCAA
>ENA-UOOK01003052-UOOK01003052.1-fermentation-metagenome-genome-assembly--contig:-NODE-3052-length-19539-cov-14.076165_pt1 | contig 19539 bp, 29 predicted proteins | sample MGYA00245777_ERZ724023 | MGnify/ENA primary metagenome ERZ724023 (study PRJEB28704, sample SAMN03018312) | fermentation metagenome | biome: anthropogenic terrestrial biome; feature: soil...
TGTCAGTATTGTCTCCGATACTCTCAACTATCTTTAACTTAGTGTCATCATATTCAGACTCAATTCCTTCATACTGATATTCAACTCCTACAGCCTTAGCCATTGAGTATGGGTCAGCAAAGCTTTCGTCTTCGTTATCGACGCTTCCTGCTATATCACCTTTTTCATCTAAAGTAACCTTAACTTCAAACAACTCATTTATATCTTTGTCTCCAACTTTTCTTGATACTGTGGCATATCTCTCTTCCCCATCAATCAAGAAAGCAACCTTGATTATAGGGTCTACAATTACAAAAGCTGTATTCTCTGGAACACCAGACCTCTTACCTATTGTGGAAACTACTTCCATGATATTGTTAATTAACTGTTGTTCAGATGTTATCTTTCCCTTAAAATCTATCTTCATCTTATCTTCCTCCTACGAATATCAATTCTGTTGTTCTGTATACTGCTAACTTGGCACCAAAAGGAAACTCCAGAACATAGTCCCCTCCGAATTTTTTAATAGTCCCTGTCAATCCCTCAAAGTAACCCATTCTTGGCTTCGCTAATCTGCCGAGAAAGGTGTCATCTATAATTGTAGTATCTATCCTTTTTCTTTTACCCATGATTATATTCCACCTTTACAGAAAACTCACCTTTGGACTCTACTTTAATGTTAACGCCTTTAACTGAGCCATTGTATCTAGCCATGATGTCAGCTATTGTATTAATAACCTGTATCATATCATTATTAAAATCTGTAGCTTGCGGATTTTCGCTTTCTCCTTCTGCATAACCGAACTCTGGGTCTGGTAATGGGTCACCGTAAGCGTCTTCCCCTTGCTTCGTATTAAAGCCTATTTTCTTCTTCATTGACCAATCTCCTTTCTTTTAATCTCAAAATCATCCAAGACACAATTAACATCATCACAGTACCACGTATTGTCGATATCACTGTGAAAAGCCATATCACCTGCAAAAATTGGCTTTCCACAATGTTCACAATACTTTATAGGCTCTGCGTCACTAAAGTAACTTTCTTCTGACATCATCAGAGATAAGCTCCCTCAGTGCTGTATTTAGTCCTTTTGGTTCAAATCTGTCTGGACTTAATTTCTTCTTTTTACCTGTACCTCTCTTTTTAACTCCGTCGTCTATTGTTGCCTTGTCTGGTGTTGCTTTGCTGTCTTTAAGTGGCTTATTGTTTGCCATCTTTAACGCCCCCTCTCTGTATTATATGTAGGAGAACAGAAGCCTTTGTGACACCTGCCCTCCCTTTTTATTTACTTTCCTATTCTGTCTTCTATCTCACCTTCTAGCTCTTCGTCTGTCATTAAGCTTACTTCTAACATGAAATCACATATATCACTTTCAGAAGGGTACCATGTGTTAATGAAGTCACATACTAGCCACTCTTCTGCTTCTTTTCTATTCATCAATTAAGCCACCTCCTCTAACATATAATTAACAGCTACATCATACTCAGCTCTTATCAGTTTATCTTCCATACCTCTCAGAACAACCTTCATATCTGTTAATTCCTCTGGTCTATCTGTAAAGTAACGGTCGATAACTTCTATAATAAAGTCAATTAACTCTTCGTTAGTCTGCTCTTCTTTTCTCCTACCATTAAAGAAATCTCTTCTCAGTAATGTCGACTATCAATTGATTTCTTCTCCCCAGTGATACATTACAACAGTATCAGTCTTAACAGGGAAATTGAACCATTCGATACTCTGTGCCATTATGCGGTCAAGTTCTGCTATAACTTCTGGAGAAATTGTGTCTGGAACTTCCATAAGTATTTCATCATGGATAGTAGATATCAGTTTATACTCTACGCCCAGAGTCTTTAAATAGTTATTGACCTTAATCATAACCTCTTTTATATAGTCTGCGGAGCTACCTTGGATAACAGCATTGACAGCTTGTCTAGTAACTCTACTGTATTGTCTAGCAACTTCCCAGTATTCCTGCTTAATTCTGTAAGGTATCTTCTTCTCTGACCATATATTCTTCGGCAACCTTCCGCCTAGCAACTTCTTTATTCTGTCACAGACAGCGTGGTATCTTCTTGCTATTTCTACATGACCTCTGAACCTTCTTTTTCTTCCACTGAATGTCTCTACATATCCGTGAGTATCTACAAAAGCTATTATACTATTGATGTAATCCCTAGCCTGTGGGTAAGTGTCCAAGAAATCCTCGATAAACTGCTCTGCTTCTTCTACAGAAATACCTAACTGCTTAGATAGAGTATACGTTGATGTACCATACATAACTGCGAGTAACCCTGTCTTCATACGCTTTCTAGGCTTAAATGTGTGAGTCGGGTCATATGCTCCATCTAAACAGTATTCCATATCCAATTTAAGAGTTTTACTGGCAAGAGAGCTGTACAAATCCCCTCCGTGCAAATACGGATGTTGAAAGTGTATATCTCCAGACATAAAAGCTAAACACCTTGGTTCTATCTGCTTTCCGTTTTGAAGTTCGTTAAACTTCCTGCTCTCACGAACAGTGTCGGACTAACTCTTTGCTCCACCATTTTAGGCACGGCTTCATCACACTTCCTGTTTCGATTACACTTGTAACCTACTCTACTAAGTTAACGATGTTACTCGCCCTTTTCGATAGTCTCTACACATAATTATTGATACAACAGTTTTTCTTAAACTTGTTATCAATAATCTTGCTCGGGATTGGCGTGCCTTTCGGTTTAGCTTTCCCCGAATTAACAAGGTTTTACTTCAGCCAAGTTAAACCAACTGAAGTCGCAAGAGATGAGAACATAACCTTTTGCGGCGCTAAACATTCTACGAATCTCTTTATTGTGAGATGGAATGTTCTGCATATTGGGGTCTGAGGAACTGAACCGACCCGTTGCTGCTCCGTACTGATTGAAGCTACAATGGATTCTTCCTGTCTTTGGATTAACTACTGACGGAAGTTTATCCACATAAGTTGACAAGAGCTTTGCTGTCTCTCTGTAATCCAAGATTGCTTGTGAAAGCGGAACATTGAGAGCAAGCAAAATATCTTCACCTGTTCCTCTCGGCTTCTTTGGGTCCGGAGAGGTAAGTCCGAGTATATCGTAGAGGATGATAGCAATTTGCGTCGGGCTGTTTATGGAAACAGGGTCGGACAATTTATGGTTCGGGTTCATTGCTTTGTACTTTTCAATTTCCTCTGAATACATCGAAAGCACTTCGTAGAATTTAGCTTCTCTTTCTTTCAGAAGAGCATTGTACTTATCCGAAAGCTGTTGAGCAAATTCCATATCCAGAGTAATACCAGTGTTCTCCATATCAGCAACGACAGGGATAAGAGGCATCTCTATGTTTCTGAATACTTCAAACGGTCCTGGTAGGTTCTTTCTGTTGAGATACTGCTTCTGGAATTCATACAGTTCCCAAGTCTTAATTGCGTCACCTGCTGAATACAGGTAACCGATTGAGATAGGAATCTGAGTGAATGGAATACCTTCAAACAGTTTCTCATATGTGAGAGACTCAGTGTCTTGAGTCTTACAATACTTTAGATGCAGGTCTTTCAACGCTGCTGATTCATTTTCGTTGAGACACTTTGCAGCGAGCATAGTATCCCAATAGCAACTGACCATTACCTTGAGTTTGTTGAATAGAACTCTCATATCAAACTTGGCATGGTGCATAATCCACTTGACGCCAGCGTCTTCACATTCCTGTAAACACTTTCGAACGACGCTGTCTTCAACCTGATTTGCTGACTCCACTCCCGTCACATAACTGATATGATGCATCGGTATGTAGGCAGGTTTCTGTCCAGGAGTATAGAGACAAACTCCAGCAAGAGTACACAAAATGGTATCAAGGGAGTCTGTCTCCGTATCTATTGCTCCGGACCCGTTTTCCAGAATGGCTCTGAAATAATCTACAACGGAAGCCTCGTCTCTAAGCAAAAGGTACTGGTCTGCGTACTTACCAAGTTTAGTAGAGACAACGGCGGAGATAGTAGATATTCTATCATATATCCCCTTGCCGCCGCCTTTTACCGTCGATGCTACAGTCCGTGACTTAGAGGCTTTGGAAACAATAGCGGAATCAGACTGTCTGGTTGCTCGTGGAGGTAAACTCTTGAGCAATCCAGCCATTTAGAAAACCTCCTTGTCTGTCCCTCTCCGACTACCTCTTGCCGGACCCCTTGCAGGTGCAGGAGCCTCTTTATGTGCTGCGGGTGCACCTCTACGAGATACGCCACCACGAGGTGCAGGAGCAGGTTCTTCAGTTCGTCTTGCTGCAGGAGCACCGCGTCTTGTAGGCTGCGGCTCTGCAGGTGCTGTGTCTTCTGTTGCAGGGAAGTTACCTGTATCCAAATAGACATCCATCTCTTCTGCATTCTTATCAAGAATGAGTCCACCGAGAAGTTCGGGTTTCTCAATCTCTGTGAGGTCTACAGGGTCGACACGGTCCATCGGAAAGATTTCATATCGTGTTGCCATATCGCCGGCTTTGCCGTTTCTTTCAATCTCGAACACATACTCTGAAAGAGGCTGATAACGATTGCAAAGACTCTGGAGCTTGGCGATAAAGTTCTTACCTCTCTCCCAAATCTTGACCTTGCTATCATCGTGCTGATACATGATGACGAAACGAACAGGCTTGACAGGAATTCCTGCTGCACAGAACGGACACTTATCGATAGGTTCGTCGTATGTACGCAGACAATCGACATACCTTTCTTTGTCTCCGATTTTAACCTTGTGACATGCGAACACATCCAGGTCATCTAAATTGTTCATCATAAACTGGACACGAGCGACATCTTTGTCGTTCTTCAACGAGAACCATTCCCCGTTGAGACGGCTCTGATAATTTTCAGAGTCATTTACGCTAATTCTTGGCATAGTGCTTTCTCCTTTTCAATAGTTTTTAATGGCAGACAGCAGATTATTCTGCGTCCTTATTTTCTTCTCTCTGTCTGTAGAACAATCCATCTACGATGATTGTCTTCATAAGCGGAATCTGTGTAATGTCCGTGAATACGAACTTGGCACTGAGTGACCATCCCCACTCTTTCGGGAACACTTCATTTGCACGCTTGAAGTTATCAGCTGTCAAAGACTTCGGATGACAGAGAACATTGAATCGTCTCTTTGCTGTAGTACACTCGAAAACATTCCGACCATTATACTTGATGATGTCTCTATGATTCTTCTCATCATATGCGATGTCGAGATGCTGGTTCGCCTGTTCCTTAACAAGTGAGAGGAACTTCTCACGAAGCTGCTCACCAACTCCTGGTGACCCTGTCGGAAGAGATTTATCTTCTTCGACCTTTTTTTCCTCTTTCTTTTCTGTCTTCTTGCCTGCGGCTTTCTCTCTCCAATCCTGGTCTTGGGTTCCAGGCATAGGCACCATTTCGGGTTCCTTGCTGGTCTCTTTTTCAGCGGGCTTGTCCTGAGGGACGATAGTGTACCATCTCAAGAAAGTGCTTTCGGTTACTGCTTTGATAGCATCACCCGACTTAATTGAGATAGTTGTTTCGTCCTGACTGACGACAGTACCTGTGGTACCATCCCGCTTGTTGAACACTTCCAGGTTCACATAGCTTTGTTTCATGGTATCCTCCTTTTTCAATAGTGGCGTGTACTTTTGTACCGTCATCATTATTGTACTACATAGTTAGCAAATTGTAAAGGGTTTTCCTTAAAAAAACTTAGAAATATTCCTCTAACTCTTCGAAAAACTCATCACAATCATTAACATCTTTACCTTGCGGCACAGCTAAATAAGAAATTATCTTTGTTGGACCAAGAACTCTTTTTAACTTTGCCATTGCTCTTCTGCCTGCTTCATCCGGGTCCATTGCTAATACATATTTACGCACTGGCAACTTTTTCAATAAATCGTACTGATATTCTGTTCCGGTTCCAATCAATGCCATTGAAGGTCGTCCGTGCTTCCAGCAAGTCAGACAGTTGAAGAAAGATTCGCAGATTATAGCTTCTGAATATTTACCTGATACAAATCTTTCAGCACCGTACACAGGTTTTTCAACTCCCTCCGGGTAATTAAAAAACTTAACCTTAACGCTCCGGCGAGCTACAAAAGCGGGAGTCTTATCAGCGTAATACACAGGAAAAGTAATGCACTGACTATCAGAATCAAACCCAATATCAAACTCTTCAATAATTTCATCGGTTAACCCCCTTTCATACATATATGGGTGATAGTACCTATATCTATCAAGCTCTTGTTCCGTGAAGCCTTGTGGCGTTACTGCTTGCCGTTTCTCGCCACGAGATAGGTTCAGCTCCAAGGGTTTCCTGGACTCTACGGCAACTGTTAGGAAGTTCTTTGAAAGCCATTTGCGCCCAAAATCTCCGCCGTCATCGTAATGCCCAAATACCTCTGAAATCATCTGGTCTATTGTACCTGCCCACCCACAGGTGAAACAGTGACATTTTCCGTCGATTCTAGACACACCGAATGAGGGTTTCCTCTCTTGTCCGTCTTTATGGAACGGGCAATTCGTCATTATATCGTCTTTTCCAGAGGGCTTGAATACTCTGAATAGATTGTTTCCATTTATATTGCACTGTCTACGAAGTTCTTCTAGAACATCCTGTTCATCTGCAATCAAAGGGTTTCCATTTACGCTGAACAATTTATCACCTCATTTTCAATTCGTCCATCTTCTCTCGAACGAGTTTGTCTACCACCTTTCCGAGAGTTTTATATCCACACATCTGCGCAAGTTGATGCAGATGATAGAGTGTTTGAGGAGCTACGATAATCTTATTTGACTTCTTCTTAAAATTGTTACGATATCCCATATTAACACCTCTTTCTTAAAACACCTCGGAGCCATCTTTGAAATCTTCTTTTGCTTTCTTGATGTCTTCTGAATTATCTCTTTCTGCTTCCTCATTTGGAATGTATTTGAACACACCTTTATCGATGTCCCAAAGATAAATCAGTTTGTCTCCGCTCTTACCATTTCTGTTCTTCCTGATGGTAAGTTCGATTCCAGGACCTTTCTGTCGAGCAGCGATTACAGTGGACGCATTATATGCGATACCATCTGAATCTCTGATGTTCTCGAGGTCTGGAGCATCATCTTCTTTTGCACCCTCTCTGTTTGACTGACATACGACGATAATTGGAATACCGAGTTCTATAGACAGGTCCATAAGGTCTTCTGAAATATTAGTTAGGCCTGTGGTTCTGTTATCTCCTCGCTGCTTCCTCTCATCTTTAAGGTAACTTATTCCATCTACACCAAGTATGTCGAGTTTATTTGACTCTATGAAAGCTCTCAATTTAGATACTGTAATGTTTCGTCTAAAATCTTTCGGACTTGCAACGAAGAAAGGTATCTCATTTTTAGAAAGCTGTTCGATATACTTTTCATAATCTGGAGCATCATCCCCTCGAGTAAGTGCAGAGTTTGATATATTTCCCGAAAGAGTATCAAAACGATATCCCGTTTTTATAGCCGACATCTCGGGTTCGATAAGACCTACTCTTTTTCCAATTCTCCAAGCGTGTTCAAGTGTCTTAATAAGAATCCAAGATTTACCTTGTCCAGTTCTTGCGAAAAGGACAGCAAACTCTTCTCCTCTCTGCCACCCTCCTGTGATTTCGTCCAATTCTTCAAATCCAGTAGGTATGCAGAACCTTTCCTTGTTTTCTCTTCGTTCTTGCCACTCTATTAGGCGTTCTCGTGCTTGTGACACAATGTCCACACCTAGCACAACATTATTCTGTATGAGAGAAGGTAGCTGCGACTGTAAATATTCCACCGCGGCTCTTGAATCCGTCTGAATAATGTCTGCGAGTTTATTTATAACAGGAACCGTGAGAGAATACAAGTGCTCTTCATTAAATGTCTCGATAAGGTACTTGTCTGACTCTGTCACATCTACAATAGTGAAGTTAGGAAACTTCGACAGAAATGTTTCTTTGTCCGGCACATTACCATATTCTCTTATATGATTCATAATGAATGCGTACTCATCGGGATATGTGATAAAATAATCCTCGGTGATACCATTCAGAGTTAGAATAGATGCGTTCCTCTCTTTCAGAACTTTAGACAATACTTGCAGTTCAATCATGGTAGACACCTCGCTTATCTTGGTCTACGAATTGAACGATTTCACTTGCGTTCCATACTCTGCTTGCCAGTCGTCCGCCAAGGTTTCGTACCATTCCTTCGTAGTCCACATTTCCCGTGAATATATTTGCTTTATTCGAAAGCACACGAGCGTCTATATAATTGAGCAGGACTGCATGATTGAAGTCTGTCAGCTTAATAGATGTGATGTCGTCCCATATGACAAGGTCACATCTTAATATGTCTTCTCGTATCTTTACGAATTCTTCATCACGGTTATTGATTATTTCTCTGTTTCGGTCCATGAATTCTGGAACAGACACGAAGATTCCTCTTCGCCTAAAACCGTTACCTGCCCACACTTTGTTGAAATATGCGAGCATCAACTTAATCGCCCAACTTGTCTTGCCGTTACCAAATACGTCTGAATATATGTACAGGCTACCTCCGCTCTTCGTCCAGTTCTCAATGTCATCTTTGATTTCCTGTAAACGAATGAATGCAGGTCTGTCTTTTCCAGGTCTTAGCTTCAATGGAATCCACTTTGACGGAGGAATATTAGACTGCTGTACAAGGTTCAGCATTTCTACGTACCGGAGACAAGTATTGCTACACCCACCCGGAGACTTTGGGCAAACTCCGAGGTACCAACACTCCTCTGGTCTCATTAGAACACCTCGTCATCTTTATATTGTTCTGCTCTTCTATCGTTCTTTGGGTCCTTTGGCTGAAATGAACCAGGCTTTGAAGTGTCAAAAGAAGGAGTTTCCTGTTTGGACACTTTTTCAGCAGCATAGCGAAGTGACCTCCATCCTGAACGAATAGTATCTGAAATGATTGTCATCTGCTCGTTTGCCTTGAAGGTATATAACTCTTCCAGTTGAGCTCTTATAGTTACTTCAGGAAGGAAAGTTCCTTGCTGACCGAGCATTCTGAAGAAGTCGACGAGTTTATCTGATACTTTCGAATCAAATTCAAACTCATCTGAAATATGATGACATTCTAAAACGAACTTCTCGACTTTATCCTTCTTCGCTTTGTCTGATTTCTCTGAAACAAGGGAATCATTTTTCAGCAGAGAACGCTTACCGCTCGACGCAGTCGACGGTACATTTATTGATATATCTCTTTTTGTATTATTAAGTACCGTTTCGGTACTGGTACACCCGTACCGTTTCGGTACTGGTCGTTCTGTTTTACCAGTACCGTTTTCGTACTGGTCAGCAACTGCTTGATAGTAGACACGATTTACAGAACCCTTGTAAACCTCTGTTCTCTTGGTAATGAGTCCCTTTTCATCGAGTTTTTTCAGACAGTCCTTGACAGTAGACACACTTGCTCCTATACAGGTTGCAAGATACTCCTGAGGTGCTCGGTACCAATTTATTCCATCTCTACTATAACTGTATATCATAGAATAAATTAGAAGTTCGTTTCCTTTCAGGCCAAGACGATTGATTGCCCATCCTGGTATATAAATGAAATCTGTGTCTTTCATTATTCCACCTCCCGAGTTTCTTGGATTTCGTATTTCCAATCAAATCCAGGACCATCTTTGACCTTGAATCTGATAGCCTTGTAATACCCAAACGCAGTCAGCTTATGAAGAGAGGTACTAATGGAACGCTCTGCGTCCTCGCTATTCTGTTTGATGTTATTGATGGTAGGCTTGATTCCTTTGCTGAGTAGTTCCTTGCATACAAGAATAGTTCCTTTCTCTCGCAATGCTAATTCAGGGTCGAGCTCAAATCTGATTTTCATATACATAACTCCTTTCCATAGTTTAGTAAATAACAGTACAACACCTAAAATAAATGTTGTACTGTTATTATACTACATTATGAACACAAATACAACCGGGTTTGATTATTTCTTAGTTTTTTAACATCAGTTGCACTTCTTCTGCTTGACGGTCTACTTCTCTGTTGACATCGTTCCATAAGCACTCGCGTTCCTTTTCGATATTCGCAGTTTCAGGAACAATACGTTCTTCTGAATAAGTAAATTTATACCAGCCTTTTTTGGTTTCAATGCTAAGCCCAGATTCCGCCTTGATTGAAGTGGTAATGCCCTGGGTGGTATAAGTGTCCGCCTCAACCTTTTTCGTTTCATCTCGTGGCGTCTCGTTGTTCTCTGTGGGTGATACAGGCTTTTGCTCCTTTACAGGTTCAGGTTCCGTATAACTTTGGCACTCCTTACAAGAGAACTCCTCACCATCTACATTCATTGTGATACCGTTGCACTGTGAGCAGTACTCGTCTGCTTCGTCCCCTGCATACGCACACTTCGGAATATCGGGGAACTGTTTCTTACTTACTTTCGCCATGATTCTTTTCCTCCTTAATTTGTAATTCGATTACGGTCATAATAGCATAGTTGGCCAGGTCCATCAAAGTGTCTTCTACAGACTCATCCTTGACTTGCTGACTCTGGTTCTTAACGGTGAGTGCTTTGAGTCTATTCAGCTTATCTTCCAGACGAATACAAGACATTGTCATTCCATATTCATCAAAAGACTTTGCGAAGCTGTCACCGTAATCTTTATTCTTGGTTTCATACAGATTCGAGAGATAATTACATATCTCCTGATGTCTTTGCACCTTATCCATTCTTCTCCTCCAAATCTCCAAACACTTCTGGAAGAACATCTTTCATCTCTCTAAGAAGAGGAAGTGCTACTTCACGCATTTGAGGGTGAGGGTTTCCAGTAGTTCCCAGTGCTCTGAGTTTGAAGAAGTGTCTCCACTCACGAAGGTTCATTGTTACGATAATTTCTGTCTTAAGGCTATTTGGAAGAACAGAGCGTGCTTCTTGAGGTGTACATCCCCAGTCGAGCAAATCAAAGTATGCCTTTTCAGATGCTTCACAGTTGTTCTTCCAGATGTCCCATCCTTTTGTTCCTTCTTCTAAGAACAGGGGAGCAATAACCGTGATTTCTCCGCCGAAACCTTCTTTACCATAATTACAGTATCTCGTAGATTCTTGAGCATAACTGGCAATACGGTGACGAACAATCTCGTGGCTGACTCCTCTGTCACAAATGAATTTCACAGTAATGGAGAAATGCTCAATCATTGCTTCGTGTCCGCTTTTAACAAGACCCTTTACGAATTTAGATGCACTCTCTTCTGTGATTTTATCCTCGCTCTTGTAACATACTCTTCCACAGCGTTCAAGCTGTCTAAGAATGATGTCACGAGGAATAGGTGTCATGATTTCATATCCAGCACGAATAATCTTCATCTTGCACCTCACTTCTTCGCCTTACCGAGACGAAGTGTGACGGTAGGCTTTTTCGGAACACGACAAGGATTCAAGATAGCAGCATCTACTTTGTGGTTGTAAACGAGAGCTTCAAATGCATCATCGTCCAGGTACTCTTTGGTCTTGACAGCCTTGCTGAATTGCTCAGGCGTAAGATTCTTTCTGAGAATTTCAATCGCCTGAAGTTCGTTGAAGTCCTCTTTCTGTGTGACACTGATGGATGCTCTCACATCACCGACGGTGTATTCAGAAAGGTCTTTGTCTGTCATTTCAGACTTGATTTTCTTTCCGTATTCGTCCACCAGTTTTTTGAGCGGGTCAAGCTCTTCTTTCTTTCCGGCATAGATTTTAATCATGTCGTCAAGACTTTCTTTGGGTTGCGTGTTTACGCTTCTGCGTGTTGCCATAATTTTTTTCCTCCTATTTTATTATCTCATTTTCTTCTTGACTTCAATAGAATTAGTTTCTCTGTTTTCAAGAATCTTTTCTCCTCGCTTACCCCACTGATATGCGGCGTTAAAGTCTGCCATCACACCTTTATGAGTAGTTTGGAGCTTGTTTCTGAATTCCTTCAGGAACATAATGTCCTCTTTCTTGAAGTGCTTTGTCTTCCTCTTGTCCTTATAGTAATAAGGCGGAAGATAAAGGTCTGATGGATGTTCGAATCCATCACTTTCCCACCACTTGTACCATCGAGTAATCGTCTGGGTTGAAACTCCGACGACATAGGCGGCTCTACCGATAGTCAAGTATCCTGCATTTAATTCTCCCATTTAGTTCACCTCCTTTGCGTGACAAAAATATATGCCGTCTTGATATTTATAAACACCGGTCCCTTGCTCAAATTCAGCTTGGAACACGACTGTTTCAGGAATTGTTGAGGGTTCTGATAATACCCTCTTTGCTGTCTCGTATGCTCTTTCCACCTCATGCTGTTCTTCTGGTTTAGAACTTCTGTCTGCGAATTTAACTCCTGTCCAGTAGAACTCTCCATACTGGTTCCTTGCTTCCAAAACTTCTCTAATAGAATCTGGAAATCTTGGGTCTTTAACTCGATTTAATATCACATAACCCACCAACATTCGAGTTTCATCTGAACAAGCATCACCACCAGCTTCGTTATAGATAGCTGCAGCCATACAGAATAGTTCATCTTCTGTATATGTAGGTTCCAGTTCTTTCGTCGGCGTAGGCTCCGGAGTAGGAGTTGCTGTTAGAACATCTCTCGTTATCTGAAGAGTAGGTGAAGGAACATTCGTCGGTGCTGATGTACCCGACACCTGCTCCTCTCTCTCTTCTATATCCTTCGGTATAAATATCCACACCATAAGACCAATGATTGTGACGAGAATGATGCCGAATGCTATTCTCCTATTCCGGATATTGTGTTTTCGTCTTCTCATCCTGTCACGACTTATCTCTTGATAATCCATTTTATTCCTCCTTAACTCAGCAAGTAATCAATAAATGCTGCTTTATTTCTTGCTTCGAATTTTCCATCAATAAGCATATCAGCCATCTTACCTTTTCTGTAAACAAGGTCCAGAATTCTTTCATCAATCGTATCTTTGCATACGATTGTGATGACACGAACAGTACCTTTCGTACCGATACGATGTGCTCTGTCTTCTGCTTGGTCTTTCAATGCTCTATTCCACGGGTCATCAATGAAGATGACATTCGAAGCTGCTGTTAAGGTAAGGCCGGTACCCATCGCACCTATTGTTCCGATGATAACTTTACAGGTTGGGTCGTTCTGAAATCTCTCGACTTCGTGCATACGCACATCTGCTTTGACATCTCCTGTAATGTATGCCGGATTGTATCTCTTGAGTTTCTGTCTCATTATCAGTGTCATCTGTTCCCATTGGCTATAAACAATCGCCTTCTGTCCAACAGATGTGATTTCCTCAATCAGTTCTTCCATTCTGTCCATCTTAGCGGACTGAGTGATTGTGGAAGAAAGGATTCCAGGATACCCTGTCGCCTGACGAAGTCTTATCATCTGTGACAACGGGTCGTTGCTGATTCTCAATTTATCGATGTTGCTCTTGACTTCCTTCTTCACTTCATCGTATATCGTCTTCTGCTCTTTGTTCATGTCGACATATTCGACTGTATGAATCTTCGGAGGAAGGTCAAGAACTTCGTCTTTCGTTCTTCTAAGCATCACCTTGTCCAGCAATGCTCTTATCTCGTCCAGATTTTTATAACTGATGACTTCCTGATTATTGAATCCACCCATCACGCAATAGTGCTGCTTGTACTGATAAAAACTATGCTGTTCAAATCCAGCCCATTTCAGCGGAACATAAAGGTCCAATGGACTGTTGACAAGAAAAGTACCGGACATCGGAATAGCATATTTAGGATGAATAGACAAGAGTGCTTTTCCTTGCTGCGAAGTAGGATTCTTTGCTTTGTGAGCCTCATCGAATGCTACCATTCCAATTTGACCCATATCGCATAACTTCTGAATTCTTTCTGCTATCGGAAAGACTGTTTTGTTGCCCTTTTTTGTTGGCATTGCACGAAGAGTCTCAATATTAGTAATAATGAAGAAGTGTGGCGGCAAGTTCATTAAGTCATCTAATTTATCCTTACTCGTACCCTCTATCATCTTCACAGGAGCTCTCTTTGTATATCGAGTTCCAATAACCCAAGCATCTTCTTTACTATGAGTATGAACTTCGTCCACCCAGTTATATTTCGTACCGTTTACACCGCAGATGATTAAGCAATGCTTCATTCCTTCAGAATGCTTACGAGCGATAGCTAGGTCTATAATCTCTTTTGTGTTGTGCGTAACAATAAAATGCTCTGCTAGATATAAACTTTCCGAGTCGTCTACTGTTATACATTTTGCATCACTGTTATCAATTCTTTCAATGTTTGTTATATATCTACAGGGTTTGAACTTCCTTGGTTGTAATCTACTCTTCTTTCTAGGCAGCATTACGAGCTCTTGCGGATTATCGATTCTAATTGTTATCGTGTATGCACCTTTGCACTCACTAATAACAGCCATTCCTCCAAGACTTTCCACTAAGAATTCAACATCCTCACATAGTTGTTTAGACACCGTTGTGTATTGAAGCAAATTATCTGCAGATGCATAACCGTCAGTGTCTAACAAACCCTGAAGGATTGCTCTGCGTATTTCGATGGTATTATACTTATAACAATCTGGTATAAACTTGGTGTGCGAGTTGCATCCAATTAAATTGAGTTGGCTTAATGCTGCCTTAACTTCGTTGCGTTTAGCACTTGTTCCTAAAGGCCTTCCGATATAGTAGTCTATTGTACCTTTAAGAGAGGAAGGTTGATATACTTTAATACCGTCAGGAAGTTTTCTCTGTATTTCATCAAGAATAAACTCATCTGTTGTAGTTAATCTAGCATCTGCTGTTATGGAACCGTCTCCGAGTAGCACCCCAACTACATAAGCATCCAGAGGTATTGATTGTTTATTGAATTTAACAGGTAAACATCTGTCAATGCGATAATTATAGTTAGTTGAATTCCTCAAGGCGTCCTTTCTAACAACACCTCTATGATTTTTTAGCAGAAACCAATTTGTGTCTACTACTTTTGGAATTTCCTGGTCATATACTTTCCACAAGTGGTCTTTGCAACATTTAATCTGCTTACCGTCTGAGAATGTGAACTTATACATTTCAACATTTTTATGATAAAATGTGTTAGTTACTTTCACAGGAGTTCCAGTTCTGTTGAACACATAGTCGCCCACCTTGATGTCTTTCATCAGCTTATAACCAGTTGGTGTATAAATTTTTGTATCTAGCGAAAGTGCTTTTCCCAGCCCTTGGTCGTCTCCGAGAAGAAATGAGTCATTTGCCAGACCATACAGTACACCCTCCAGCTGGTGGTTATACGGTTGTGTCGTAAAGGCAAAATCTTTTGGTAGTTGTACTTGGGTTTTAGTTTCTTTAACCATCTCGCCCACAATCTCAATGTCTCGCGTGGTTAATTTGTTACATATGGTAGGAACTGCCGTTAAAGGTACTTCCCACATCTTTGATTCGGGTAGGTAAACACGGTTACCTAATGACTTGATATATTCGACTAATTGACTGTCGTACGGAAACGATATGAATCCGGATTTCGGCGACAACGGAGTCGGCTTCAACTTAATAGGGTCGCCGATTTTGATTTGAATCATATTAGCCCTCCTTTCTGTGTATGTTTGTATTGTAATACATACTGAGTGATTTGTCAAGGGTTTTCTTAAAATTATTCAAGAAATAATTAAAACAAGGCGACGCCCAAGTGACCAACTTAGACGCCGCCTATCAAAAGGAGAAAATAATCAGATTTTAGTGAGGTACTTCTTATCTACAGCACCTGTGACAGCTCCAGTCCTCAGCGTTGAAATAACTGCACGATTTCCAGAAAGTTCTCTCAGATACAAAGTAGAAGAATATACCCAGGATGCAAATTGCTTGCTTGTTCCATATGAAGGAGCACCGAATGCAAGTTTGACTTTGTCTCCAATATTAAGTGCTGCAACTTCCGAAGCAGATGCAGCAGTTCCGGATTCAGTTGTGATAAATGCATCAAACCCCTTAGACTTCAGAGAAGCCATAGTCTTTTCAGCATTAGCCTTAACAGAATAAGCACCCACTTGCACCTTATACAGATTACCCACTTTAACCATATAAGTTTCAAACCCTGCGTCTTTTACTTTAATAAGGAAAGCATCTGCGTTGGCTTTAACTCCAAAAGCACCCGTCTGCACTCTGTAAAGTGTGCCTGGAGTAGCCGGTTTTTCGGTTTCAGTATTGGTTCCTAATTTCTTGTTCACTGCGTCAGCAATAGCGCTGTGGCGCTCATACAACCAAGGACCCGGACAAGATTTATTAGCATAGTCACGATGGACGGTCATATTGCAGCCGTTCAAATGATTTACACGAGAATTCTTGTTCTCTGACCATACAAGCTTTTTGATATTATTTCTCTTGCAGATGTCAGCTACAAGTTCAATCAAAGCTGCATAAGCCTTATCAGTTACCTCTGTTCCTTGAATATTACTGCAAACTTCAATCGTGATTGCACGATGGTCATTTGCTCCTGAGGAAGTACACCAAGAACGGTCCTTCTCTTCTACACTGATACCAACACTTCCATCTCCACCGACGACATAATTGCAGGAGGCCTGTCTTTCAGGATTAGCAAAAAAGTCTACAATCTGCTTTGCAGTATTGTTTTTGTTTCCGGCGGTGCAATGAATAGTAATGGTGTCAATCGCATGATTTCGAGGACTGTTTTTATTTGGAGAGATTTTTGTATAAGTTGAAAGCGATGAATTACTCATTTTTCATATCCCCTTCCACGAGATTTTTAACGGCTTGATTCGTTTTAAGCATCTCACGCATCTTCTCTAAGGCTTCATCAACCATTGTGCTGAAAAGAGAGAATGAAATTACTTTAGCAAGCCAAGGGAATCGAGTGACGAATAGGTCGTACACTTGACGAAGTTTTAGTGCCCCGGTACCTCCGCCCAGGTCTTTTTCTGCTTCCGTTACTGCCCATAACAGCCACTCTTTGACTTTTTGTAGCTGTGTAGCAGTAGGAAGACCGAAGAACTTATAAACGATGGTGACAGCTACAACGATTCCACAAATAGCTGCAAGAATTAGATACCAGTTATCGATAATGAATTCCATAAATAATACCTACCTTTCTAAAATATTTGATTTGTTATTTCTTCTGAAATAGACGAGGCTACTTCAGAATCAATCTTATTTGTTAGAGAAGTCTCTATAGAAGAAAGTTCCTTCTCTAGTTCTTCATTATGTTCAGGATGCTTTTCTAACCACTTCATCTTGAATTTGAAGAAAGCTATTTTACCTTTGCACACATTTTCCATCTTTGCCTTATTCAAATAGAATATAACAGAGGCTCCAAAGCTACCTCCTGTAGCGGGGATAGAGTATGCAAAGACTGATGTGTCTTTAGAGTTCCAAGAGAAAAAAAGAGCCGCAATGATTTGGCTTACAAATAAAACCCCTGTCCAAAACACAATCTTTTTTGAGTATTCTTTTTTAGTCTTCCTCATTGCGGCTCACCTCCTTTCTCAATTATTCTGCGAGGTCTGCACAGTCAAGGTCGATAAGGACCTGCTTTACCTGCTCCTTGATTCTGTCAGGAACCTGAGCAAAAGTCTTTTTACCCTTTACGATAAGGGTTGCATAAACAACTGCCATTTCTTTCACCTCCTTTCGGTAAAAGAATAGAATTAGATTAAGCATTAGCATCATCCTCTTCTAGGATAGCTAATACTTCCTCCCTTAATTTTAGAGGAACATCATCGATTGTTTTGATTCCTCTTTTAATAAGATTAGCATAAACTTGAGCCATGATATCAACCTCCAATCAATTCATACACCTCGCATAAAGCAAGCTGTGTTTGTACCACAGTATTGTCCAATGTGGAGATGGTTTGCTTCAGATACGCAACATACTCAGGAAAAGTATATTGAGTCTCATCGTATTCCCACCCAACAAATTCTTGCTCCTCGATTCTGACCACATTTGTTCTGTGATAAACAATATTAGAGCAAGAAGTTTCGTCCCATTCAGGAACATCCTCCATAGTACCTCGAACCCTACCTAAATTAAGCATAATTGCACCTCCTAAATTATTATAGCATTATTCACTCGGTATTACAAGGGCTTTCGAGTAAATATAATGTTTTGAGATATAGTCTATAACTATTGCACCACTTTAAGAGACCCATATAAGATGCAATGGTGGATATATTTCCGTGTAAAGGTTACCGTATCTTTTCATCTTTTGCTCTTCCTCTTTCTGTGTGTTATACCGAGTTTTCATTTTATTTACTGACCCAGCGTAGAGCACGGATTAGATGTTTTGCCAAGAGGCAGGGCAGCTTAGGTTTAATTATTTTTCACACATTAAGTCAGTCGTCCGCCAATATTGGCATTCGAATTCGACAGAGAATTATTACAATTCAACTGGAAAGGACCAGTATTCGAGTCATTATTCCAATTACCACCGAAATTAGGTACCTGTCCGTCAGAGCTAACATTAGCATTGTCGACACCTAAGCTGCCCATATTTTATTTTAGAGTGGGTTATCACCCACAGAAAGCCAGCCGCCCACCAATAAAGGTATTCGAAATCGACAGAGAATCACTACAATTCAACCGGAAAGGACCAGCACCCGAGCCATTATTCCAATGACCACCGAAAGTAGGCACCCGCCCGTCAGAGTCAACATCAGCATAGCTGTAATCGCAGAAGTAAGTTGTTCCCGAACCAGACCCTTCTGTAATCACAAAACCGAGTTTTTCATTGCACTCAATCTTGCTGATATATCCGCTAACTGAAGAAGCATTGGTGGATATGGTAGTGTAACTTGAGAAATCTGAGTCACTGAAATTTCCATCTGCTGTTTTTCTATTTCCTGATTCATCTATATAGTACCCATCAATCCATTCATAAATGTTTCCCCAAAAATCTTCAATGTTCATAAAGCACATTTGATATTTTCCGGTTGTTTCCCCCCAACATTTACCCTTAGAATTCGTAGCTCCTGTAGCTGTCACCGCAGAGTTCCCATCTACAAATCCTCTGCCTAATACAGATTGCCCATTGCGGTTCTTAAACATAATGAGATATAGAATTTGAAGAAGAATTAGCTTATTCAGAGGAATCAGTTCATACCCAGCTCCGTTTGCTTGAGCTTGTGTTCTAAAGGTGTTCAAAGTTTGAGAAACAGTAGGAGTTTTTCCACTAAGCGAACGAAGTTTTGAGTTTGTCGTGTACCCAAAGTATGCTCCAATGTAGAACTTATCTTTGACCACACCCTTATAGGAAAAAGCCCAGTCGGAGTATCCAGATTCTTGCTCGTCAGCAATCTGAATGTAATAATAAGAAGAGTCCTTCGAAAACTTATAAAAAATTTTCGGGATTTCAATCATCACATCTCCAGCACTTCCAGAAGTTATATCTGCAGCTGTGCCATTTTCAAATTGAGCAAGATTATCAGGATTAAGATAACCTACCACGGAACCGTTATTTAGCAAGCACGGTTTAATTAAATTAAAGGGCCATCGAGAGAACCACCCATTGTCATTAAATGTGCTTCCGCTCATAACAGCCGCATTAAATGAAGATGCGTCATCTGTATATACCACACTGGCAGG
>ENA-UOOK01003053-UOOK01003053.1-fermentation-metagenome-genome-assembly--contig:-NODE-3053-length-19534-cov-4.408748_pt1 | contig 19534 bp, 17 predicted proteins | sample MGYA00245777_ERZ724023 | MGnify/ENA primary metagenome ERZ724023 (study PRJEB28704, sample SAMN03018312) | fermentation metagenome | biome: anthropogenic terrestrial biome; feature: soil; material...
GAGATGCCTAAGTGACTGGAGTTCAGACGTGTGCTCTTCCGATCTGTGACAACAGACTGATCCTAACCGCCCCCGAGGCCAGAAGCAGGGTGGAAGGAGCCGAGGCAGATCTTGTCACTTCAAAAGCGCAGTTCGACAGTGCCTCAAACGATGTTATGCTTGAGGTAAGGAAGGCCTGGCATGCACTGGCTGAGGCTAAAGAGGCGCTTAATGCCTCCCTTGAAGCCGAGAGGCAGGCCAGGGAGACTTATGAACTGGCTGAAGGGCGCTACGAAGCGGGAGTGGGAAGCAGTCTTGAGATATCCGATGCAGTCGAAAGCTACGCCTCGGCCCAGACAAACACCATCCTCTCGCTCTATGAATGCAAGGCAAAGCGCCTTGATCTCGAAAAGGCCATGGGAGGTCTTTAAGAATGAACATTGCAGGCAGGAAAATTTCAAAAAAACTTAAGGGCAGGATCATCGGAGCAGTACTCTTGCTGGCCGCGCTGTTTGGGGTAATTTACTGGAATTACGGCAGAAGTTCTGATGAGATAAGCTACAGGACAGAAAGGGCAGTCAGGTCGGATCTGCGTTCAGTCATACAGGCCACCGGCACCCTTGATGCTGTGGAAACTGTGGATGTCGGTACCCAGATATCAGGCACAGTCAGGGAAATATACATCGACTACAACAGCGTAGTAAAAAAAGGACAGATCATTGCTGAGATAGATTCGGCCACACAGGAGGCCGACGTTGCACAGGCAGAGGCGAACCTTATGGCAGCCAGAGCAGATCTTATGAATTCTGAGGCAGTATTTGCCAATGCCGAAAAGAGCCTTTCCAGAACAAGGAAATTGGCTGAAAAGGACCTGATAGCAAAAGCTGATATCGATACAGACGAAAAAACCTACCTTACTGCAAGGGCACAGGTCGCTGCGTCAAAAGCAAGGATCAGTCAGTATGACGCCACTCTGAGAAAAACAAGGATCAACCTGGGTTATACAAAGATATACTCTCCAGTGGACGGGGTGGTGGTATCCAAGAACGTTGAGAAGGGACAGACTGTCGCGGCAAGTTATCAGACCCCGAGCATTGCGGAGATAGCGAAGGATCTCAGCCAGATGCAGGTCGAAGTCAATGTCGACGAGGCCGATATCGGAGGAGTGAGGGAGGGACAGAAGGCGACCTTTACAGTTGATGCCCATCCCAACGAACCGTTCGAAGGAAAAGTTACTCAGGTGCGCTTTTCGCCTACAACTACCGACAACGTAGTTACATATGCGGTAATAGTGAGAGTCTCCAATGATAAGGGACTCCTGATGCCGGGGATGACTGCAAATGTCTCGCTTATCGTTGAAGAACGGCAGGATGTGATCGTGGTTCCGAACAGCGCTTTCAGGTTCAAGCCCGCGGATCCTTCAGCAAACCAGAAGCAGCAGGGGCCTCCCGGGATGGGTGCACAGACAGTGGCTGAAGTAAAGGCCCCGGCTGTATACATGCTCAATAAAAAAGCCCCGGTAAGGATCGAGGTCAAAAAAGGCATATCAGACGGACAGAACACGGAGATAATCTCCGGGCTCAAAGAGGGCGATGAGGTAATTACGGGGATCATCGTTCCCAACGGAGCGAAATAGATGACATTGGTAGAACTGAAGGATATCCGCAAAAGCTTCAGCATGGGCAGAGAGGAAGTGGAGATACTCCATGGGATAAGCCTCTCTGTTGAAAAGGGTGAGTTCGTTGCGATGATGGGCCCTTCGGGCTCAGGAAAGTCAACTACTATGAACATTCTCGGGTGTTTGGATAAACCAACATCCGGGACATATTTTCTTAACGGACAGAATATCAATGACCTTGAAAGCGATGAGCTTGCTGTGATAAGAAACAGGACGATCGGTTTCGTCTTTCAAGGATTCAACCTGCTGCAGAAGACAAGCGCGTTGGAGAACGTAGAGCTTCCGCTCCTATATGCAGGAATGCAGAAAAAAGAACGCAGGGAGAGGGCTAAAGAAGCCCTCATCCAGATGGGACTGGAAGACAGGCTATACCACGAGCCGACACAGCTTTCGGGGGGCCAGCAGCAGAGAGTCGCGATCGCACGGGGCATAGTAAACAGGGCCCCTATCCTTATGGCTGATGAACCTACCGGAAATCTTGACTCGAAGACAAGCGACGAAATAATGGGACTGTTCAAAAAGATCAACGAGAAAGAGGGGACAACGATACTGTTGGTAACCCATGAACCTGACGTCGCCGCTTACGCAAAGAGGATAGTTCATTTCAAGGATGGCATGATAACGAGCGATGAACCAAACCGGATGGTGAAAAGCGCATGATATCGATGACAGAGATCTCCCGCACCGCAGTAAGGGCGCTGCGCCGGAACAAGACCAGGTCGATGCTTACTGCCCTGGGCATCATAATCGGTGTAGCGGCTGTAATAGCAGCTTTCGCCGTAGGCCAGGGAGCGAACAAGAGCATAGACGAACAGATCGCCTCCTTCGGAAGCAACTTTATAATGGTATTTCCTGACAGATCAGCATCGTCAGCTTCGGGCACCGTCAGATACATCACATATGATGATGCCCTTGCCGTAGAGCGGGAGGTCTCCGGGATCGAGGCAGTGGCGCCAATGATCAATACATCTGCCCAGCTTGTTTACGGCAACACTAACTGGAGTACGAGCGTCATAGGAAGCACTCCCGCATATTCACTGGTTCAGGACAGGGAGGTGGAGTACGGCAGGAACATCAATGACAGCGACGTAAGACAGGGTGCCAAGATCGCTGTGATAGGGAAGACCATCGCGGATAAGATGTTCTTTGGTGAAGACCCTGTAGGCAGGTCAATAAGGATCAAGAAGGTCCCGTTCACGATAATCGGTGTATTCAGAACGAAGGGCCAGAATACCATGGGGCAGGACCAGGACGACCTTGTCCTCGTTCCCCTGACGGCAGCGCAGAGGAGGCTTGTCCGCTGGAACACTCCCGGAAGGATAAGCACCATATACGTCAAGGGTGTTTCGATGAACGCGCTTCAGTACATACAGAATGAGACGGAGGTCCTTATGAGGGAGAGGCACAGGATCAGGCCCGGAGAACCGGACGACTTCTCCGTCAGGAACATATCCCAGATGCTTGAGGCGCGCCGGAAGACTACGGCCATCATGTCTATGCTCCTCGGCTCCATAGCTGTAATATCCCTTGTGGTCGGGGGAATAGGCATAATGAATATAATGCTCGTCTCTGTCACTGAAAGGACCAGGGAGATAGGGATAAGGATGGCAGTCGGGGCTAAGTCACGGGACATCCGTTTCCAGTTCCTTATTGAGGCGGTAGTTCTTTCGATGGTAGGCGGCACACTGGGAATAATACTGGGCGTCTTTGCGGGGCATGCGCTTGCTTCGTTTACAGCAGCCCCGCCTATATTTTCTGCCGGGTCCATAATACTGGCATTTGTCTTTTCGGCCCTTGTCGGCATAGGTTTCGGCTATTACCCGGCATGGAAGGCCTCCCTTCTTGATCCGATCGACGCGCTGAAATACGAATAAGACCAAGGGGCGTCCTCTCTTTAGAGCTCGCCCCTCAGCGCGTCTCTCACCGCTCTTTCCCACATGTCCGTCTTTTCCCTGTCCCTGCCGGCGCATGCCGGACTTGTAGATAACAGTGTCGTATGGGGCAAACGCGGCTTACCGAAATAATTTCTGTAGCTTCTGAATGCAAAACCGCCGTTAAAAATTATGGATGATATGGCAGGATATCCTTTAAGCAATCCGGGAACATCGTTCGGGATCGCGGTCCTGATGCTGCTGTCGCTGCTCCCGGTGCGCTCAGCTGACTTTATCACATCCCACAGTGCGATGCGGTTTTCAGCCAGAAGCCCGATCTTAGTCCTGTAATCTGAAGAATAAGGCATTACAAATACAGAGAACATAATTTTCCAGAAACTGTTCTGTCCATTCGCATAGTACTCATTCTCCCTCAAGGACCTCACCCCCGGAAGCGAGCCGAGAATAAGCACCTTTGACCTTTTATCTATTATTGGCTGAAAGCTGTATTCCACGTTTTCCATCCTCCCGGACCAATTATAACCCGCAATGAAAATTATAAATTTATGCAACCGATTGAACTTTTGCTGCAACCTGATTTTCCGGACAAAAAATACTCTTGACGAATCCCAATTCCACGTTATAATACTCAAGAACTTTGAACCGCAGGTAAATATACAAAATATACAAAACTAAATTTTAGGTTTAGTTAACTATCCTGCCGGAGAAAAAGCGGAACTTATTTTCCATTTTTAATGGTGATGAAGGGGATAGCAAAGATGAAAAACAAAGTCTTCCTGACACTTGCGGACGGAAGCGTATGGAGCGGAAGGGGCGAACTCTGCACTCCCACCGAAGGCGAAGTGGTCTTTACGACAGCCGGATGCGGATATCCCCAGACCCTTTCAGATCCTTCGTACTGCGGCCAGATCGTTGTCTTCGCATACCCTCCGGTGGGAATATACGGTGTAGACACCGAGCGCCTCGAAGGGCGACGGGCATGGCTTTCCGCGGCACTGGTATCCTGTCTCGACGAAACTGAAAATGGACGATTCAAGCCCCTCAGTTCATGGATGGAGGAAAATGAAACTCCGTTGATAGATGGGATCGATACAAGACAGCTGATCTTAAAAATAAGAGAGACCGGTTCGATAATGGGCAGGCTCGATCATTCGCCTGCACTTCCCGAAACAATAGAGCTTCCGCATGATCTGGTTAAAAGAGTCTCATGCAGAGATATTGAAGTGACTGGAGACGGGGATGTCTCAGTCGGGGTAATGGATTTCGGGGCCAAGGAGAACATCATAAGGAGCATGGCCGCAAGGGGCTGCAGGGTCATCAGGTTTTCTCATACAACAAAGGCGGAAGAGGTCCTTTCAGCCGGTGTCAGCGGGATCATACTGAGCAACGGCCCGGGCGATCCGTCCGTTCTTGACAGCGAAACAGAAGAAATACGGAAACTTCTCGGCAAAAGGCCGTTGCTCGGGATATGTCTCGGTAACCAGCTTCTTGCAAGGGCGTGCGGCGCAAAGACCCACAAGATGCGGTACGGACACAGGGGTGCCAACCAGGCTGTGGCGGATGTCTCAACAGGCAGGGGGATCCTTACCAGCCAGAATCACCAGTACGTCGTCACGGAAGACAGTCTTAAGGGAACAGGACTTGCGGTGGCCTTCAGACACCTCGGAGATGGTACTGTAGAGGGTCTCCTTCATAGGGAATTTGATGCTTCAAGTGTCCAGTTCCACCCGGAAGCATCGCCGGGACCGGAAGACGCATCATACATATTCGATGATTTTGTCGCACATATCCGTGAGTCAGGAGATAGATAGGATGAAGGATAACAGCATAAAGAGAGTCCTGGTCCTGGGTTCGGGACCGATACGGATCGGTCAGGCTGCAGAATTTGACTACGCAGGCAGCCAGGCATGCCGCGCATTGAAAGAAGAGGGCTGCGAAGTTATACTTCTCAACAGCAACCCTGCCACCATACAGACCGACCTGACAGTGGCGGACATCGTCTGCATCAAGCCGCTCCTTCCGGAGGTCGTTGAAGAGGTACTGAAAGAATACAGACCGGACGGAGTGGTCGCTACCCTTGGAGGACAGACCGGGCTCAACCTATGCATGGAGTGCGAAAAGAGAGGGATGTGGAAGAAGTACGGCTGCAAAGTGCTTGGCACACAGCCTGAGGCTATTGAACGGGCCGAAGGAAGGGAACCTTTCAGGAAGGCCATGATCGATGCAAAACAGCCGATCATCGCCAGCAGGGGGATATCCTCCGTGGCAGGGGCTCAGGAATTTGCGATACTGACTCCGCTTCCGCTCATACTTCGTCCGGATTTCACACTCGGAGGGTCCGGAAATTCTGTGGTAAGAAACATAGAGGATCTTGTGGTCAGGGTAGAGGATGCGCTTACTGCCTCGCCTGTCGGCAAGGCCCTTATCGAGCGATATCTTGAGGGATGGCATGAGATAGAGGTCGAAGTCGTCCGCGACAATCTTGGTAACGCTCTTGCTGTCTGCAGCATGGAAAACGTAGATCCCATGGGCGTCCATACAGGGGATTCTATTGTTGTTTCGCCTGCCCTTACCCTGACGGACAGCGAGTGGCAGATGCTCAGGACCGCAGCTCTGAATATAGTTGACGTGCTTGAGATCAGAGGGGCCTGTAACGTTCAGTTCGCACTCTCCCCCGACGGAAAAGAATATTATGTTATCGAAGTCAACCCAAGGGCAAGCAGGTCCAGTGCGCTTGCGAGCAAAGCGACAGGATATCCCATAGCCCGGATGGCGGCAAAGATCGCGATCGGGATGAACCTTACCGAAATGGCGAATCCCGTCACCGGCGCTGGAAGTGCCCTTTCGGAACCCGCGCTTGACTATGTCGCGGTAAAGGTACCTTCGTGGCCCTTTGATACTTTTCCTCAGGCAGATTCATCGCTCGGCCCGAGGATGAAGGCTACCGGGGAGGTGCTGGCACTCGGGGCAAGTTTTGCCCAGGCTCTTGTGAAGGCCTGCCGTTCGCTTGAAAGGGGCAGGTATCTCCCTGACAGGAGAATGCGTTCCTGGGAGACGAGAAAACTCTGGGAACAGGTCACTGCTCCAACATATCTAAGGCTTGAAGCGATAACCGAGCTGCTCAGGAGGAGCTCGGTCACTGTCGAAGAGATGTCAAGGAGAACTCACATCAGAAGATATTTCATCGAACAGCTCAACAGGATCCAGCTGGCAGAGAAATACCTTGAAGAGGACGGCCCGGTCAACGGCAACGTGGTCTCGGCAAGGCTGAACGGAATGTCGATAAGCCGGATATCCTCATCCGCCGGCATATCGAAGGAAGCGACGCTTAAAATACTGGAAGAAGAGAACTGCTGCACCGGATACCGTGAAGTGGACGGATGCGCCGGAGAGTTCCCATCAGGGTCCGGGTATTATTATGCAGCTTACGGCGTTAGAAGTGACCCATGGGACGAGTCCGAGGGGGGAGTGGCTGTCCTCGGTTCGGGCGCCATAAGGATAGCTCAGGGCGTCGAGTTTGACTACTGCTGCGTGAAGGCAGTCGAGGCCCTCCGCAGGCGGGGCATAAGGGCTATCATGATGAACGTCAACCCGGAGACGGTGAGCACCGACCACGACATCTCCGACGCACTGTACCTTGAACCTCTCTATGTCGATGACGCATTGGCAGTGCTCGAAAGGGAAAAGGCAAGAGGCGTCTTCGCATGCTTCGGAGGCCAGACATCGCTCAGGCTTGGCCTTGACCTGGCATCACAGGGGATAAGCCTCCTGGGGCCTGATCAAAATATTATAGATGCTGCTGAAGACAGGGGAAAATTCTCGAGGCTGCTCAAAAAGCTTAAGATATCCCAGCCTGAAGGAGTCGATGTGGCCTCTATCGAGGAAGCTTGTAAAGTCGGTTTGGAATTGGGATATCCGCTTATGATAAGGCCAAGCTTCGTAATAGGCGGGGTTGCAATGAAGACGGTCTACAACGAAGAGGAGATGCTCGAAGTTCTTTCCGAGGCATTTGAGGCGGTCTCCGGGCAGAAAGTAATGGTAGACCGCTTTCTTCAGGGGAAAGAGTTCGAGTGCGATGCCGTATGCGACGGCGAGGATGTGCTCATACCGGGCATATTTGAACACATCGACCCGTCGGGAATACATTCAGGGGATTCGATCGCGGTATTTCCAAGCTTTTCGCTCAGCGACGAGCAGAAGAAGAAGGTCCTTGATACCGTCAAAATGATCTCAAAAGAGCTGGATATCCATGGCCTTCTGAACATACAGTTCGTCCTCAAGGACGGGATCTTCTGGATCATAGAGGCAAATCCCCGCGCAAGCCGCACAGTCCCTATCTGCAGCAAGATATCGAAGATCCCGATGGTGGATCTTGCCGTCGGAGTCGCACTGGGTGAAAAACTGAGCGAAATGGGCCATGGAACGGGCATCCTTCCGAAAAGCGGGCAGTGGGGGGTAAAGGTCCCTGTCTTCTCGAACGACAAGCTTCCCGGGATAGATCCTAAGCTTGGTCCGAAAATGATGTCCACCGGAGAGAGCCTCGGCCTTGGGGATGACCTTGCCGATGCGATGATGGACGGTCTCAGGGGAGCCGGGTGGCTGCCTCCGGTCAAAGGGAGGATACTTATGAGCGTAGCAGACTCCCAGAAAGCAGAATCCATGCCGACTGCATCACAGTTCACCTCTCTGGGCTGGAGGGTAGACGCAACGTCAGGAACAGCGGAATACCTTTTAAAATGGGGGATCGAGGTCAACACAGTTCCCCAGGAAGATCTTGTTGACAGGCTAAGGATGGGCGACTGGGACCTCGTGCTGAACATCCCCGGCGGGAACGACCGCCATATCATGCACGGTGCAGAACTCAGAAGAAGTGCCTCGGCGGCGGGAGTTCCCTGTCTCCACTCAATTTCGGCTGCCTGGGCTGTAGCAAACAGCCTCACTAAAAACTTGAAAGGCAACAACGGAAAGCAGGATTAGCAAAGGAGAGCTGTTCATCACACATATGTTTTGGAAATGAATTATTACTTTTAATGATCACAAAAAAAATTACGGCTGCTCTTCCATTTTTACAAATAATGCTTTAATATATAGGTGTGCATTAAACAAAACAGTTTTATTTGATAAGGAAGCGGAGGTGTATCCATGTTAACCGGCAAATTGCTAGATGACATCGGAATACAGATACTGAAAATACTTCAGGAAGATGGAAGAATTTCATTCAATGAGCTGGGCAGAAGAGTCGGTCTCTCGTCCCCTGCGGTTGCGGAAAGGGTCCGCCGCATGGAGGATGCCGGGATAATCACAGGTTATAAGGCTGTCGTGGACCAGTCAAAAGTCGGATATCCGATAATGGCTTATATCCGCCTTGCCATCCCTGTCGCGCTGCTCAACCAGTCGGATGAGCTTGCCAGGGCGATACCGGAGGTCCTTGAATGCCACCACCTTACAGGAAGCGACGGAGTAATCCTCAAAGTCGTAGTATCTTCGGTGGGGCATCTCGAAGACGTCATAAGCCAGATGGGAAGCTGCGGAATGACTACCACGGCGATAGTCCTTTCATCACCTGTACTCGGAAGGTCGATAGACCCGGTAAAACCGACAAACAACAGCCATTGACCGGAGCCTGAGTTCCGATGAATCGGATAAGCCGGGAAGCGATAGACAATATCCTCAGCAGGAGAAGCCTCCGGAGGTTCGATCCGTCAGTAAAAGTTGACAACGCTTCTCTGAAGACTATTTTGGAGTGCGCATGTGCCGCACCCAGCGCAAATAACTACCATCCGTGGCATTTTGTGGTCGTGGACAGCAGGGAGACGCTGGACAGCATGGCAGATCTGCACCCTTACGGAAAGATGCTGAAAACAGCCGCACTGGCGATAGTCGTCTGTTCCGAAACGGAGCGTGAGGGCAAGGTTTTGAGGTACTGGGAGGAGGACTGTTCGGCAGCAATGCAGAATATCCTTCTTTCTGCCAATGCCCTTGGATTCGGCTCGGTGTGGCTGGGTGCGAAGCGCGGAGACAACGACCTTGAAGGAAGACTAAAGTCGCTTCTGAACGTTCCCGCCGGGATAGCGCTCATGGGAATTGCCGCGATAGGCCGGGCACTTGAAACTAAAGATCCTCACAAAGGGATAGACCCACATTCGCTGCATTCCAACAAGTGGTGAAAAGGTCCCCGTCTGGTGGTAAAATAGAATGGTCTTTAAGATAAAGCGGCGGAAACACCGCCGCTTGTCATATGGTTAAGAAGTTCGGGGGCGTGAAAGTGGATCACAAAAATAAACAGGCGAGTATATTCGAAGTCAACAAGGTGATAACCCTTCCGTTGGAAGAGGAGATAAAACAGAGCTATCTGAATTACGCTATGAGCGTCATAGTCGGAAGGGCGCTGCCGGACGCAAGGGACGGACTCAAACCGGTCCAGAGAAGGGTGCTTTACGCTATGCTGGAACTGGGCGTAAGGCATAACCAGGCATTCAAAAAATCTGCACGTATAGTCGGAGAGACTATGGGAAAATTCCACCCTCACGGAGATTCTGCCATCTACGATACGATGGCTAGACTGTCTCAGGACTTCAGCATGAGGTATCCCTTGGTGGATGGGCAGGGCAACTTCGGTTCCATAGACGGAGATCCCCCCGCGGCAATGCGCTACACTGAAGCCAGGCTGCACTCTCTCGGAGAAGAGATGCTTTCGGATATCAACGAAGAGACTGTAGAATGGGGCCCCAATTTTGATGAATCACTTGTCGAACCGCTGGTCCTTCCTTCGAGTATCCCAAACCTCCTTGTAAACGGCAGTACGGGGATAGCAGTCGGAATGGCGACCAACATGCCTCCCCACAATCTGGGAGAGGCTGTTGATGTATGCTGTGCCCTGCTGGATGACCCTGACATGGAGCTCGGGGAGCTGATGGCCTTGATGCCTGGGCCGGACTTCCCGACAGGCGGAATAATAGTCGGGCGCGAAGGCATAATAGATTCATACAGGACCGGAAGGGGAAGGCTTATAGTAAGAGGCCGTGTGGATGTCGAAGAGACCCGCAAGGGCAAAGAGAACATAGTGATCTCAGAAATTCCCTACATGGTCAACAAGACAAATTTTATCGAGACGATAGCCAAATGCGTACAGAGCGGAATGATAGACGGCATATCGGACCTCAGGGACGAGTCTGACAGAGAGGGAATGAGGATAGTCGTTGAACTTCAGCGCGATGCCGACCCCAACCTCGTCCTGCGCCAGCTGTATACAAGAACGCAGCTCCAGAGCACCTTCGGAGTTATCAATCTGGCGATCGTAGACGGAGAGACAAAAGAACTTCCCCTCAAAGATATGGTCTTTGTTTTTCTTGACCACCGCAGAACTGTCGTCCGGAGAAGGACGGAGTTCAGGCTCCGCAAGGCAGAAGACAGGGCTCACATAATCGAGGGACTCTTAAGGGCCCTTGACGCCATAGACGAAGTCATAAGGATCATCAGGGGATCGGACAACGCCGCTACTGCGAGAAACAGCCTGATGGAAAGGCTTGATTTCACCGAGATCCAGGCCCAGGCGATCCTTGACATGCGCCTGCAGAGGCTGACAGGACTTGAGAGAGAAAAGCTCGACAGTGAGATGGCGCAGCTTATCATGGACATCGAACGCTACAGGAGCATACTTGGCAGCCCGATCATCCTTGATTCCGTAGTAAAGGACGAACTTATGGAAGTACGCAGGCAGTACTCCGACAAGAGGAGAACAGACATAGAAAACTCTGCCGAAGAGGTCTCCGAAGAGGATCTGATCCCGGAAGAGGAGATAGTCGTAGCCCTGAGCAGGGACGGCTATATCAGGCGGATGCCGCTGCAGGACTACAGAGTCCAGTCAAGGGGCGGAAAGGGTGTTAAGGGTGTTTCTACGAAGGCGGAAGACGAGATCGCACTGCTGACGATCACGAACACTCACAGGACGCTGTACCTCTTTACCAGCAAGGGAAGGGTATTCGGAATAAAAGGCTATATCCTGCCGGAACCAAAAACAGGCAAGGGGAAACTTGTTGGGACCATAGTGACCCTTGACAAGGACGAACGCGTTGTTGCGATCAAGGACAGCAACCTTGACGGGGCGAAATATGTCTTCTTCGTTACCTGCAAGGGAACTGCGAAACGCTTGCCTGTCGAAGAGCTGGACGGCCTCACGAGGGCCGGCCGAAGGGTACTAACCCTGGCTCCGGATGACAATATCGCCAGAGTCCGTGTGACCGGCGGAAAGGACGAACTCCTGCTTACCACATCGATGGGACAGACGCTGAGGGTCGCCGAAGAAGAGTTCCGCCCGCTTGGAAGGCAGGCCCAGGGTGTACGCGGAATGAAGCTTGACGACGGAGACTGCGTAGTCGGATGCGACGTTGTGACGGAAGGGCGCCAGGTCTTCTTCATCAGCGATTTCGGTATAGGCAAGAGGACCAACTACTCCGAGTTCACACAGCACCACCGTGCCGGATATGGCGTCAGGGCCATGAAGCTTTCGGATAAGACGGGCAAGCTCGTCGGCGCGTGGGGAGTTGCGGACGATCAGGAGATAGTCGTCATAAGCGGAAAGGGCCGCATGGTACGCATCAATACAAACGAGATATCAAGCCTCAGCCGTACGGCAACGGGATATAAGGTCGTAAGGCTTGACGAAGGCGACTCCGTGGCTGATGTAAGCATAGTGAGGACCGATGAAGAGGTAGAACTCGATTGAAGCTGGCGCGCGACGGTCTCCCGACTATATTCGGACTGGCGTTCATGGTGATCGGCGGAGGGCTCATATCACCATGGATATCTGTCGTGCTTGCCTTTCCCATGATGCTTGCTTTATGGTTTTACCGTGACCCCGAGAGGATCCCGGAGGCTCCGTCGGGCTGGGTGAGCCCTGCTGACGGCAAGGTCGTGGAGATCGAGGAAGTTGATCACGAATATCCCGGCAGGACTGTAAAGATAGGCATCTTCATGAACGGACTTGATGTTCACGTCAACCGTTTCCCGGCTGCCGGAAAAGTGGAGTATGTAAGATATGTTCCGGGCAAGAAATGGTTTGCCATAGCTCCGAAAGCATCGGAGATAAACGAGCGGTTCTACGTGGGTGCCCAGTCGGAAAACGGACGCTTTCTGCTTGTTCAGATAGCCGGCATACTTGCGAGAAGAATAGTCTGCAGGGTAAATAAGGGGGACAGACTGGACAGGGGCCAGCGTTATGGTATGATTAAACTTGGCTCAAAAGTCGATATTTACCTGCCTCAGGCCGTTAAACCAGCAGTTGGACTCAACAGCAGGGTAGTGGCCGGTGAGACGGTGATCGGAGTGGTAAAAGAATGAGAAAACGCGACAGGAAGATAAGGAACATACCGATCAGCAAGATCATTCCCAACATGATAACCAGCGGAAGCGTATTCTGCGGAGTGGCTTCACTGATAATGACATACCATCAGCACTTTGTGCCGGCAGCGGTACTTATATGCTTTGCGGTATTTTTCGATGTAATGGACGGAAGAGTGGCGAGGAGCCTGGGAGGAAGCAGTGTTTTTGGAGAAGAACTCGACAGCCTGGCTGACGCGATAAGCTTTGGTGTCGCTCCCGCATTCCTTATCTACGCGGCTTATATAGGAATAGAAGGCGGAGTATGGGGTGCGGTGGCATCATCATTCTTTGCTCTCTGCGGAGTACTCAGGCTGGCCCGTTTCAACGTGATGCACGTGCCTTCGGGACCTTTCCAGGGCCTTCCGATCCCTGCGGGCGGACTGACCCTTGCTGCCTTTGTGATCGCCAAAGTGCCGCTTACACCACTGGCTGCGATAGCGATAATGTTCTTCATAGGCGCTCTGATGGTAAGCTCAGTTCCTTACTGCAACGCGAAGAAGATGAAAAAGGATAATGTTAACAAAGTCAAGCTCTACGGCGTTGTTGGGATACTTCTCATCTCTTTTGTGGTCCTGAGGGAAAAGGCATTCCTGGCCATCTCGCTTCTGTATATTTTTACCGGTCTTGCAAAGATAGATGTTGCCGAATGGGTCCTTGAAGAAAGGCCTGCAGAAAAGGGAGAATAGAAATACCTTGTTGATCCGATTTTTTTAGCATGTTTATGATCCCGACTTCGGCCAAAAAAGCCGGGGCCGGGATTTTTAAAAAGGGGGCAAACTGATGAAGAAAATCATGACAGGCAACGAAGCAATAGCCCAGGGCGCCTGGGAAGCAGGGCTGCATGTGGCAGCCGCATACCCGGGAACACCTTCCACTGAGATCCTTGAGAACTTGTCAACTTACAAAGATGTATATTCAGAATGGTCAACAAACGAGAAAGTCGCGCTTGAAGTCGCTGCCGGAGCTTCCATGGCCGGAGGAAGAGCCCTTGCTGCAATGAAACATGTCGGACTCAACGTTGCTGCTGATCCTCTCTTCACGCTCGCTTACACAGGAGTCAACGGGGGCCTTGTGGTCGTCACCGCGGATGACCCCGGACTGTTCAGTTCTCAGAACGAGCAGGACAACAGGTATTACGCCTCACACGCCAAACTGGCGATGCTTGAACCATCTGACAGCCAGGAGTGTCTTGACTTTGTCAAAGAGGCCTTCGACATTTCTGAAAAGTTTGATACCCCTGTGCTTTTCAGGGTCACGACAAGGATCTGCCACAGCAAGACACTTGTCAAAACATCTCCCAGAAAAGAAGTCCCTGTAAGAGCATACACAAAGGATGTCTCCAAATATGTTATGGCGCCTGCATCGGCAAAGAAACGCAAATACATAATGGAAGACAGGATCGAAGCGCTGAAGGAATTCAGCGAAACTACCACGCTTAACAGGATAGAGAGTGCATCCGGTAAGGTAGGAATAATAACAAGCGGAATTTCTTACAACCATGCAAAAGAAGTATTCGGAGATGAAGTATCATATCTGAAGCTTGGTTTTACATGGCCGCTGCCCGAAAAACTTATAAGGAAATTTGCAGGTATGGTCGATACTATTTATGTGATAGAGGAAAATGAGCCCTACATCGAAGACTTCGTTAAGATCATGGGAATACAGTGTACCGGCAGAAAAAAGCTCCCATGGGTGGACGAACTGACTCCGGAAATAATAAGAAGAGCTTTCTTTCCCGGCAGCGAAGATCAGGGAGGCTATGCCATTGACGCAGAAGTTCCCCCGCGTCCGCCTGTTCTTTGCGCTGGATGTACCCACAGGGGATTTTTCTATGAGGTCGGAAAATATAAAGATGTTGTTGTAACAGGAGACATCGGCTGCTATACGCTTGGAATAGTGCCTCCTTTGAGTGTTACCGACTCTGTCATCTGTATGGGAGCCAGCGTTTCCGGCGGTGTGGGGTTCAGCAAGGCGGTAGAAAAAGCCGGCAGAAAAGAGAAGGTCTTCGCGGTCATCGGAGACTCTACCTTCTTCCATTCGGGAATAACGGGTCTGATCGATGCTGTCGTCAACAAAGCCCCTATAGTGATCAACATACTTGACAACAGGATAACGGCGATGACCGGACATCAGGAAAACCCGGGAACGGGACGCACATTGATGGGCGAGGATACTCATCAGGTAGATCTTAAATCTCTCTGCGTGGCATGCGGCGTAAAGGAAGAGAACGTTCGTCTCATAGATCCGTACGACCTTACAGAAACCAAAGAGGCCGTAAGGGCCGGGTACGAGTCCACAGAACCATTTGTGATCATCACGACGTCTCCCTGTGCCCTAATAAAGGATGTCATCAAGGCTCGGGCAAACATGAAGTGCGTGATCGACCAGGAAAAATGTGTCAAGTGCAAAATGTGCATGAAAGCCGGATGCCCTGCCCTCAACTTCAGGGACGGGATCGTTTTCATTGACCGCGCTTCCTGCAACGGCTGCGGGATCTGCTTGCAGATATGCCCCAAAAAGGCCATATCGAGGGAGGTATAGGACCATGAAGAAGAATGATACAAAAAGCATCCTTCTCGTAGGAGTCGGCGGACAGGGGACCATACTTGCCTCTAAGATACTCTCAGAAGGGCTGGTCCGAAAGGGTTATGACGTCAAGATGTCAGAGATCCATGGAATGTCACAGCGCGGAGGAAGCGTTACCACACATGTCAGGTTTGGGACCGAGGTCTCCTCTCCTGTAGTTCCCGAAGGCGAAGCGGATGTCCTTGTTGCATTCGAAAAGGTAGAGGCGGTACGCTGGCTTAAATACCTCAAAAAGGGCGGCAGGCTCGTAGTCAATAATTTTGAGATATACTCACTGCCTGTGCTTACAGGTGCTGCTAAATATCCTGATGAAGTCGTCGAAAAACTTCAGAAGGAAGTACCCAACTTCAAGGTCTTCAACGCAGGAAAGATAGCGGAAGACCTTGGCAACATCAAGGCCCAGAACATAGTTTTGCTTGGTGCGCTTGTCAAGGCAATGGGGCTTGAGGACATAGACTGGGAATCAGTCCTGAAAGAGCTGATCCCTCCAAAACTGTTGGACCTGAATATCAAGGCTTTCAGGGCAGGTCTCGATCAGTAGCAAAATAACAAAAAAACAATATGCTGTCATGAATTTTATAGAACTAAGATCCTGATATTAAGGGCCGGCCTTCAGAAGATATGATCTCCAGAAGGCCAGTCTTTTTTATTGGAGTTTCAGATGGACTTTTGTACTTACCAGTTCAGTGACGATTCTGTTACTTGCCCGTCGCCCCATGTAACAATGAGCTTCAGCTTGCCGTTTTTCTTCGCAAGCGTACCGTTGTCCTGCATCAGCAGCTGGTATGTCTTTGTGCCGTTAACGGGAATGCGCACGGTCCCGTTTTTCTGGTTGAGTACTTTGTTGCCCTCTCTTACGCCGATAAGCCATCTTCCGTTGTTGCTGGCAAGAGTATCCCAGCCTTTCCCGGAATTATCTGTGAGGACCAGCGCTGTTACGTTGCCTTTTCCCGTTATTTTAACGTTGAGTGCCATGTCCTTAGAGCCGCTGGCAGCTCTTTTCTTGTTTTTTCCAACAAGGTCAATGTTGACCACAGCAGGTTTTGCTGAAGCGAATGCGACAGCACGGTCCGCCTTGGTGACTGTCGCGGCTGGGGCAGCCTGTGCCGCAGGGGCCTTGCCGGTGGACGCTTCAAGCACCTGTCCGTTGGACATTACAAAGGTGATCTGGTAAGGACCAACGTTCTTGCTCTCTTCCTCATCAAACCAAAGAGAAAGCTTTTTTTCGCCGTTTAAAGCCATTGATAAAGTTCCGTCGGCTTTGTTCTGTTTGGCTCCCTTTTCATCTGTGAGTACAACAAGCGGATTGTTGTTTCCGGCTATCGTGTCCCATATTTTTCCGCTTGCAGTGCACTTGACCCTGACTCCGGTCACAGTTCCCGATACGTTGATCACGGCATCGATCTGCCTGTCGGCGTTGAGGTTGGATTCCATTTTTTCGTTGGGGCCTGCAAAGTCATACTTGCCTGTCCCCTTATATTCCGCTGAGAGAGAATCCTTCAGTGCTGTCGTCTTGCCTCTCACTGCGCCTTTTTCAAACATGCGCCCGTCTGCGAGGCTTATGGTTATTTTTACTTTTGCAGCAGGGTCAGCCATTATTCCGGAGTTGTCCTGTGTCAGAAGAACGTATCTTCCTGCACCCTTAACCGCAAAGGCGACTGTTCCGTCTGTCTTGTTCAGCATGTTGCTGCCGGCGTCGATAACAGTGACTATCGGAAGGCTGTTTCCGGCTATGGTGTCCCACTCAGCTTTCTTCGAGGGTGACTGTGCCGTTATTTTCATTGCCCTCACTGTGGCATCTTTGAAATTCAGGGCAAGTGTAAACTGGTAGTCATTTTTACCGTCAGCTCCGACCTTCTCCGATGTGCCGGCGAAATCGTGTTCACTTATCCCGTTCGTCTCGAATCCCGTTATGCCTTCTCCCGCTGCAGGAGCAGCCGGTGCTGCCGGGGCAGGTGTACCGAGTCCTTTGACCTTTGTCTTGCCTATGACGTCCTGGTTGTCAATAAGGGTCACGATTACAGTAAAATCAGAATCTTTCGGTATAGCCGTTACCGCGTCATTGATGTAGAGCTTGAAATCTGCACCAAGCAAAATAGGTGTCACAGGCATCCCCCCGGAAGCGTTGAGGATGTTGCCGCTTCCGTCCTTTACGATCAGAAGTTCTGTCGCACCTGACGGCGAAGTGCTCCACATCTTGCCGGTAGCCTCGTTCTTAAGCGAGATCCTTTTGATAGCCTGTGCTCCGCTCACGGCAAGGTTAAAAGAGGCATCGGGCTTTCCGTCGGCAGTCCTCGAATTGCCTGCGCCTAGCACATCTGCTTTCTCATCCGGGTTAAAGTTTATAGAGTCAACATTGAGTTCCAGCGAAACGGCAAAGGCCGATCCTGTAAAGATGATCAGGAATGCGACGACCAACAAAGATTTTAAGAATTTGTACATCTCTAAAATGCCTCCTTAAATTGTAAAATTTCCTTGAGCCAATCTTACATCAAATCTTAGGAATATTGGGGCACTTGAATGATGATATGGGATAAAATAGGTAAAAAGTACGGTTTATTAAGGGGAGTTTTACTTGGATATATTTGACGGAGAGAATAATGTGATTTATGTCGACTGTTCGGCGGGCATAGCCGGGGATATGTTTTTGGCTGCCCTTGTGGAAATGACAGATGGTTTTGATCATCTCAGGAGCGAACTTGCAAAAATATCCCTAAGGGGATACAGCCTGGACCTTTTCAGGGATAAAAGGGGAGGCATATCGGGACTGCGCTTTGATGTAGTCTCTGAAGAAGGACATGTTCACAGGCATCTCTCAGATATAAAAGAGATGCTGCTGGAAAGTACTCTTTCAGATGAAGTCAAAAAGATGACCGTTATGGCATTTTCTTTTCTGGCGGAAGCGGAGGGAAAGGTACACGGAGAGCCGGCCGACCACATACATTTTCATGAGGTGGGTGCTGTCGACTCCATAATCGACATAGCGGGAGCTATGATCATGCTTGAGTATCTGGGATGGCCCGAAGCTGTCTTCTCTCCGCTCAACGTCGGTTCCGGGACCGTCAGGTGCGCGCACGGGACATTGCCTGTTCCTGCTCCTGCGACGCTTGAACTGCTTAAGGGACTGCAGGTCTTTTCATCCGGGGATCCGATGGAGAGGGTCACGCCCACAGGAGCTGTGCTCGTAAAGACGCTTGGCGGGAGGATATCTCCCTCCATGCCGGCCGGCGAGATAAGATCCCTAAGTGACTGGAGTTCAGACGTGTGCTCTTCCGATCTGGACCAGGGAAGGCACGCCCCCGAACATACTGAGAGTCACTATGCTTGAAAAAAAGGAGCCTCTTCTTCATGACAGGGGGGTCGAGCTCTCTGCCAACATAGACGACATGTTCCCCGAAGATCTCTCCTACCTTATGGAGAGGCTCTTTGACGGAGGTGCTCTCGATGTCTGGTTTGAGAACATCCAGATGAAAAAGAACAGGCCGGGCGTCAAGGTCTGCGTCCTGGCCCATGAAACGTCATCGGAGAATCTGGAGCAGATAATGCTCAGAGAGAGCTCTTCGCTTGGTCTGAGGAAGATCTGCGTTGAAAGGTCCATGCTAGACAGGAGGCCGGAGGTCGTTAAGACATCCCTTGGTGATGTCAGGGTAAAATGCGGGCTGATCGGCGGCAAAACAGTAAAGGAGATGCCGGAGTTTGAGGACATCAAAAAGATCGCGTCAGAAAGAGGAATGACTCTGGCAGATGTCCGCGCTCTGATCATACGCGAGCGTGACAGAGACACTGCGGATGAAATGCCCTCACTATCCAAAGAAGGATGTACGGAAGCTCAACAGCTTGAGCATGAACATGGCTACGGCCACGAACATCATCATCCCCACCGCCATCCGCATCCCCATCAGTCTGAGAAAAGCGGGGATGATTGAGAGATGACGCTGATCCTTGACGGAAGGCCGGCTTCAAAAAGGATAAGGGGTTGGGTCTCCGCCTCTGTTGCATCCATCACAGAGAAATACGG
>ENA-UOOK01003054-UOOK01003054.1-fermentation-metagenome-genome-assembly--contig:-NODE-3054-length-19528-cov-19.138962_pt1 | contig 19528 bp, 20 predicted proteins | sample MGYA00245777_ERZ724023 | MGnify/ENA primary metagenome ERZ724023 (study PRJEB28704, sample SAMN03018312) | fermentation metagenome | biome: anthropogenic terrestrial biome; feature: soil...
CCAAATTCCGGGAATAATGAAGGCCCAGAAGGTTGTAAATATTTTAATATAAAATACGTAAAAGCGCGCAAAGAATGGTGGTTGGTTAAATGGCGGAAGTTTTATCCCAGCAGCAAATTGACGAGCTGCTCGGAAACTTACAGAGTGGAAATACGGATATTACTGAAATAGAAGAAAATTCCTCCGCTAAAAAGGTGAAAGACTACGACTTTATGTCGCCTAAGAAATTCACTCGCGAGCAGCTGCATTTGCTGCAAAATATTTTTGAAAACTTCGCAAGGCTCTTTTCACTGCATTTATCCAGCATGCTGCGCATGCCGTGCCAGGCGGAAATCCTGCAGGTTGAAGAGGAAGAGTACAAGGAGTTCGGTAATGCGCTGACTGACTCGGTCCTTGTGAGCGTTATGAGCATGAACAGTTTGTCTAATAAAATCGAAGACAAAAAAATGCTTGTCGAAGTGTCGCGGCCGATTTCATTTTCAATACTTGACAGGCTCCTCGGCGGCGACGGTTCCGGTTACAACATAGATCGTGACTATACCGAAATAGAGATTTCCATTCTTGATTATTTCTTTAAGCAGATAGCAAACATACTGAACGAAGCGTGGAACAACTACATAGACTTAACGCATAACATGGACTCCATAGAAACCAACTCGCAGCTCATACAGTTTGTGCAGCAGGACGAGTCCGTAGCGATAATAGTAGTCGAAATAACGCTTAACGAGCTTAAGGGCAACATGAACATATGCCTTCCCGCGGCTTCGCTCGAAAAGATTTTCAAGGTATTCGACTCAAAGTACATACGCGTGGACAAAAAAACAGACCCGGAAGAAACCGAAAAAAACAGGCAGCATATTTTAGAAGCACTTAAAGACACGCCGCTGACCGTTTCGGCTAAACTCGGCAGCACCGAGGTAACTCTTAAAGACCTGCTTGACTTAAGTTACGGCGACGTCATACCGCTCAACTCATCCGTAGGCGGCGACTCCATAATTTTAAGCGTTGAAAAGCTGAACTGGTTCTCAGGCAAAATCGGAATAAAGAAAAAGAATTATGCTGTCAAAATAGGCAAAGTGCTTCATTAAACTTTTGAAATAAGGTGATTTTTTTGGAGGACAACGAAATCCTATCCGGCATGGAAACCGATGCCATAGGTGAAATCCTAAACATAAGCCTTGGCTCGTCGGCCACTGCGGTTTCCGAACTTTTAGGGCAGCAGGTCAACATAACGACGCCTGAAGTAAAAGTTATGAAGCCAAAAGAGTTTGAGATCAAGACATTTGAGCCGGCAATAGGCGTTGAAATAAACTACATCGAAGGGCTGTCCGGCAAAAACATACTCATACTCCGCGAAGCCGACGTCAAAGTAATAGTCGGCCTGCTGCTGCAGACTGATTTTTCAGACCGCGAGTTCGTCATGGACGAAATGAACATCGTCGCCATATGCGAAGTAATGAATCAGATGATGGGTTCAGCGGCTACGGCACTTTCAGATTTTTTAGGCAAAACCATAAATATTTCAACACCTATTGCCTATGAAATTGACAATAAAACAGAATTTAAAAATAAATATTTTTCAGAGGATGATGTTATAGTTGCGGTCAGCTTTGAATTGTTCATTGAAGGCAGTGTGCAAAGCCAGTTTATAAATGTAATGTCTGTTACTCTGTCAAGGGAAATCATATCCAGTTTCCTGAAAGGTTCAGAAGCTTTAGAAAGAAGCGAAAATGATAATGTATCTGATGTAGTGAAAACTTCAACCAATAATGGAGATGAAATAAATACTGTTGAAGATAAACACGAAGATGATTTGCAGGAAAATGAAAGTAAAGATGAAGAAGATAAACAACATACTTATACAGAATCTGTAAAAGCCGAAACACATAAGAAAAAAATTCAGAAAAGGAGGCAGCAGTCCCCGGTTTCTGTGAAGCCTGTGAAACTTGATATATTTGATGATGAAGAAGAAACCGCGTCAGAAGAGCAGCTTTCCAACTTAGAAATGATTATGTCTGTTCCTCTTGAAATCAGCGTGGAGATTGGCAAAGCGAAAAGACAGATTAAAGATATACTCGAATTTTCCAAGGGTACGATAGTGGAGCTTGACAGACAGGCAGGAGCATTAGTTGACATTATAGTGAACGGACAGCTGATTGCCAAGGGAGAAGTTGTAGTTGTAAATGACAATTTCGGAGTAAGAATAGTAGAAATAATTAAGAAAGAAGAATTGGTGAAATTAAAATTATAATTAATATTTTACTAATACTTTACGGAGGAAAAAATGGATAATAAAATATTGATAGTTGATGATGCAGCATTCATGAGAATGATGATAAAAGATACTTTAAAAAAGAACGGCTACGAAAATCTATTGGAGGCTTCTGACGGAGAAATAGCAGTCCAAACATACAAAACTGAAAAGCCGGATTTGGTTATATTGGATATAACAATGCCGAATAAAAACGGGCTTGACGCATTGAAAGAAATTATACAAATAGACCCGGAAGCAAAAATAGTAATGTGTTCCGCAATGGGACAAGAGTCCATGGTGGTTGAGGCAATAAGAAACGGCGCAAAGGATTTTATAGTAAAGCCCTTTAAAGCGGAAAGAGTTTTAAAAACTGTTCAGGGCATACTTGGGTAGGAGTTGATTACAATTAACATAAAGGATATATTTTCGCTGGTACTTGCGCTAATAGGGATTGTACTTGTCCTGTTTCTGACTTACTACGGCACAAGGTGGCTTTCAAAGAAGTCAGTTCCCGGGTTAAAGTCAAAATACATGAAAATAACAGACAGAATGATGCTGGGACAAAACAAGTTTCTTGCAATAGCAGAAATAAGTGGTAAATACTACCTGCTTGGAATTACAGAAAGCAATATAAGTATTCTTAAAGAATTAAATGATTTTCAGCCTTTGCCGGAGGAACCGGAGAAAAATGCTGAATTTGATAAGATATTAAGTAAGTTCATAAAAAAAACTAAGTAACATCAGACCGCTAATGTAAATGTAGCGATGTCTCATGAAAGAGGCAAAAATGACTAAAAAAAATATACCAAAATATAAGATATTAATTGCAGTGTTTCTTATAATATTTATTAATATCAAGACAGCATACGCCGGAGTTATCAATATGGACATAAACGGCAATGCTGCGGAAACAGTTGAAATACTTGGCCTTTTAACAGTTGTGACGCTGCTTCCGTCCATATTGATAATGATGACATCATTTACGAGAATAATAATAGTACTGTCGTTCCTGAAAAATGCTTTGGGGCTCCAGCAGACACCGCCCAACCAAGTATTAATCGGCATAGCGTTATTTCTTACATTATTCATTATGTCTCCGGTAATAGATACAATAAATACTGAGGCCTATGAGCCATATAAAAAAGAAGAAATATCCCAGGAAGAATTCTATAAAAAGGCATCCGAACCCCTGAAGGAATGGATGCTTAAACAGACAGGAAGAAGCGAGCTTAAAATGTTTATGGATATGTCAAATGACGAAAAAATTTCAAATACCCAGAACCTTGAAGAGCTTCCGATGACAGTGGTTATTCCTTCGTTTATTACAAGCGAACTGAAACGGTCATTCATAATAGGATTTTTACTTTACATACCATTTTTAATTATAGATATGATAGTGTCAAGTGTTCTCATGTCAATGGGAATGATGATGCTTCCTCCTGTTATGATCTCCATGCCCTTTAAAATACTGCTGTTTGTGGTTGTAGACGGATGGTCCCTGTTGTTTAAGACTTTGATTACAAGCTTTAACTTTTAGTTGGGGGTAAATAATGAGCAATTCATTGGTTATGGAAGTAATGCAGGCAGCTGCGGGAGTGGCAATAAAAATAGGAGCTCCAATATTAGGCATAAGCCTACTAATAGGACTGGTGATTGCTGTTTTTCAGGCAGCCACACAAATTCACGAACAAACTCTGACATTTGTTCCCAAGCTTTTGATTACCGCAATATTGCTGATTGCACTGGGCCCCTGGATGATAGAGGTTATGTCCGATTTTACCTACTATGTTTTTGACTTGATGCTTAAGGTTTATTAAAGAGGAATGATATGACATTTTCAGGAGATTTCACATATTTTTTATTGATATTGGCACGAATGAGCGGATGTATTTTTTTCAACCAACTATTTGGCAGAGGTAATATTCCTGCTCTTTTAAAAACATCACTGAGCCTGTTCCTGGCAATAACAGTATATGGCATGATTCCTACGGGAGGGGATATGGTCATTGGTTCTGTAATTGAATATGCTCTGTTAATTGCCAAAGAGATATTTATCGGATACTTAATCGGGTACATAATAAATCTGTTCTTCGGAACTGTTGTTATCGGCGGTGAGATAATGGATATGCAGATTGGTATGTCTATGTCGAAGATTTATGATCCCAGCAGCAATTTATCAATGGGTATCAGCGGCAGCTTTTTAAACGTAATTTTAATGCTGATATTCCTCAGCGCAAATGGTCATCTGACATTGATACAAATATTCATAACCTCCTGCAAGCTAATAGAAGTAGGTAATTTTTCAATACCGAAAGATTTGCTTTTCAATATGGTTGAGCTGTTCCGGCAGGTACTGATACTTGCGCTGAAGCTCTCCATGCCTGTAATGGCAGTTGAAATAATATTAGAAGCAGGCATAGGAATTTTGATGAAGGCAATTCCTCAAATTCAGGTTTTCTCTGTAAATGTCCAGCTTAAGATTTTAGTAGGCTTGCTGCTCATAATAATGCTGGTGCCTACATTTTCCACATTTATAGATAATGTTGTAACCCTGATGTTTGACACAATAAGAAATAGTTTAAGCGCATTGACAACTTAGGAGGGGGGGATATTTATGGCAGGTGAGGACAAAACCGAGAAAGCTTCCCCCAAAAAGAAGCAGGACGAAAGAAAAAAAGGAAATGTCTTTAAAAGTAATGATGTGGTAACGGTTGGTACTATAGCGGTATCCTTCATAATACTAAACCTTTGGGCTCCTAAAATTTACGGATATGTCGCCGATATATTTAAAAAATATATTTCATTAATGGATAAGAGCTATACCATAAGTGATGCATTAATTGTACAAGTGTTCAAAGATATAGCATTTACGGTCTTTGCCTCTTCAGGTTTGCTGATGATTGCCGTAATGCTGGCGTCGGTAGTATTTACCGGAGCGCAGACAAGGTTTTTAGTTTCCGGGCAAAACCTGAAACCTAAATTTTCCAGGTTAAACCCACTTTCAGGAATAAAAAAAATGTTCTCTCTTCGATCATTTGTGGAAGTGTTAAAAAATTTAATTAAGATAGTAATTTTAGGGCAATTAATATATTCTGCTGTTTCAAAAAGCCTGCACATAGTTCCAAGACTGATTTCAGTAGACTTGACATCCGGAGTTAATTTTATAAGATCATCCATAATGTCCATTGTAAAAAGTGTAATTATAGCTTTTACAGCAATTTCAGCCGTTGACTTCATGTATTCCTGGTGGGAATACGAAAAAAATATCAGGATGACAAAGCAGGAGGTTAAGGAAGAGTACAAGCAGTTAGAAGGAGATCCTCAGGTAAAAGGCAAGATAAAAGAACGTCAAAGAGCAGTATCCATGAGGAGAATGATGCAGCAGGTCCCCAAAGCAGATGTTATCATCAGAAACCCTACCCATTATGCTGTGGCGGTAAAATATGACATTGAAAAAGATAATGCTCCCATTGTGCTGGCAAAGGGAAAGGATGAAGTTGCCATGAGAATAGTGGAAAAAGCTCAGGAGCACAAAATTAATATTGTTGAGGATGTGCCTTTGGCAAGAGCATTGTATTCAAACGCAGAAATTAATCACGAAATACCGTTAGAATTTTATGAGCCGGTTGCAGAAATACTTGCTTGGGTTTACAGAATCAGGGAAAAGGAAAAACAATAGATGAAAAGCATATTAAATAATTCTATTTCTTTATTCATAATAGCAATAATCTTAATGATAATAATACCATTACCGCCATTTTTACTGGATTTAATGTTTATTATCAATATAGCACTATCAATACTCATACTGCTGACAACCATGTATATAAAAGAGGCACTGGAATTTTCGGTATTCCCGTCACTCCTTTTAATTACCACACTGTTCAGATTATCGCTGAATGTTTCCTCGACCAGATTGATACTGACAAAAGGAGGTAATGCAGGCGCAGTAATTGCAACCTTCGGTAATTTTGTTCTTCAGGGTAATGCAGTTGTTGGATTTATAATATTTTTAATAATAGTTCTCGTGCAGTTTATCGTAATAACCAAGGGAGCTGAGAGAGTTGCGGAGGTTACCGCAAGGTTCACTCTGGATGCAATGCCGGGAAAGCAAATGGCAATAGACGCTGATTTAAGCTCAGGAATCATAACAGAAAATGAAGCTAAGAGAAGAAGAAATAATGTTCAGAGAGAAGCGGATTTCTACGGAGCCATGGATGGAGCCACAAAGTTTGTAAAGGGAGATGCCGTAATGTCTATCATTATAACTCTCATAAATTTTGTGGGAGGAATAATCATAGGCATGGTGCAGGGAGGTTCCACCTTTACAGAGGTACTGCAGACATATTCCATAGCAACCGTAGGTGATGGACTGGTTTCACAGATTCCTGCACTGCTCATATCCACGGCAACAAGTATGATTGTTACAAGAGCGGCATCAGAGTCAAGCCTTAATGTGGATTTAACAAATCAGATTAAATCACAGCCCACAGTGCTTATTATATCAGGAATTGTAATACTGCTTATGGCTGCAATACCGGGATTTCCCAAACCCCAGGTAATTGTATTCTCAGCTGTACTTATACTTTTAGGAGCCCGGTTATCAAAAACCAATGCGTCCTACAACGTTGATGAAAGTGAACAAATCAGAGGTGAGCTGACAGGAGAACCTGTATCAGAAGATGAATATTTCAGAAACATTGATAACATATATGAGCTGATTCAGACAGACCCTGTTGAAATGGAAGTTGGATACAGTTTAATCCCCTTAGTTGATGAATTTAGCGGAGGAAACTTCATAGACAGGGTTGTGATGTTCAGGCGGCAATTTGCCCAGGAGATTGGAATGGTAATTCCTTCGGTAAGATTAAGAGACAACGGTTATTTGAACCCCAACGAATACGTTATTAAGCTAAAGGGTGAAGAAGTAGCCAGAGGCGAAATTCTTGTGGAATACTACCTGGCCCTTGACCCAGGTAATTTAACCGGAGAGGTAGACGGAATCGAAACAATCGAACCCGCCTATGGAATACCCAGCAAGTGGATAACAAAAGATAAAAAGGAGCTGGCTGAAATTTACGGCTATACGGTTATAGACCCCTTATCAGTTCTGATAACTCACTTGTCTGAGGTAATAAAAGAGCATGCTCACGAATTATTGTCAAGACAGGATTTGAACCAGCTTTTGAACAATGTAAAGAAAACAAATGAATTGCTGGTTGAAGAGGTTGTTCCTGGGATTGTGTCTCACGGCAACCTTCAGAAAATACTCGGCAACCTTCTTAAAGAAGGAATACCCATAAAAGATTTAGAAACAATTTTAGAGACCATCAGTGATTACGGAACATCCGTTAAGGATACGGAAATGCTGACAGAATACGTGAGACAGTCGCTGAAGAGGACAATAACCCGCAAGTGGTCCGAAAGCGGACAGATGAAAGTAATTACTTTAAGCACAGATGTTGAAAAACTTATAATAAATTCAATAGGCAAGAATGACAAAGGCTCTTACCTGTCCATTGACCCGGATTTGATGCAGAAGCTGGTCAGTCAGCTTATTGAGGAAATCAGCAAGCTTAAAGGTGAGATGAGTGTACCCGTTATTTTAACATCTCCATTTGTGAGGGTATATTTCAGAAAGCTGATGGATCAGTTTTATCCGAAGGCAGTTGTGCTGTCCTTCAATGAAATTGACAACTCCGTCCAGATACAGGCACTGGGCAATATAGCAATCTAATGAAAGAGTGATGCATATGATGATTTTAACTGAGAAAAACCAAGTACAACAGGTACAACATGTACAAACTGATGAATGGGATTTATGGGAGCAGTATTATGCTGCCAGGGATGTTAATGTCAGGAACCAATTAATTGAAAAATACAGCTACATAGTCAAGATAATAGCTTTGAAGCTAAGAGGTGTCTATCAGCAGTACGGAGACGTGGAGGACATTGTAAATGAAGGGATTATCGCTCTTATGGAAGTTATTGAAAAGTATGATATGTCCAAAAACGTAAAATTCGAAACATATGCCTCAATACGTATAAAGGGAGCTATAATAGACTATGTGCGGAAGCAGGACTGGATACCGCGAAAAGTAAAAAGTGACTACAAGAGTGTAAAAGAAGCAGAGGATCAGCTTACAGATAAGTTAGGAAGAACCCCAAGCGAACAGGAAGTAGCTGAACACCTTAATATAGATATTAAGGACTACAACAGCATTATTAATAACGCATACGGCGGCAGTATACTGTCCTTTGAAGAGCTTTTGGGTGAAGCTAACCTTAGAGAAGTTGAGGAATACTCAGGCTATGAGCTTCCTGAGGATGAGATAGAAACAAAGGAATTATACCAGGTGTTGACACAGAGCATGGACAGGCTTAATGAAAAAGAAAAACTGGTTATTTCCCTTTACTACAAGGATGAATTGAAGCTTAAGGAAATAGCGGATATTTTGAACATAAGCAATTCAAGAGTTTCACAGATACATTCATCAGCACTGCAGAAGCTGGAGAAATGCATTAAAGATTATTTAAACGATAATATAGAAAAAAACAAGAGGTGACAATATGTCAAGGGGAATTTATACTTTAACGTCAGGTATGCTCACGCAGCAAAGGAAGATTGATATTTCAAGCAATAACATTGCAAATATGAATACGGCCGGTTACAAAAAGGAACAGGCGGTTACTTCAAACTTTGGAAATCTGTTGATAAATAAGTATAAGCAGAATGGTATTTATGAGGAAGCAACACCTATCAACAATGTTTCAACCATAAGAACAGTGGTGGAAAACAATACAATACATTCACAGGGCACATTGGAAGAAACGGGAAACATGACTGATTTTGCTATAATGGGTGCCGGTTTTTTTGCTGTAGATAAAGATGGTCAGGTACTGTATAGCAGAAACGGAAGCTTTAATATAGACCAGGAAGGGTACCTGGCTCTTGAAGGAACCGGAAGAGTACAGGGAGAATTCGGAGACATTTATATCGGAACAGACAAATTTAATTTTGCGGAAGACGGGAGCATAATTGTGGACGATGAAGTCATTGATAACATCGCAGTATATGATTTTCCCGATTACAACAGCCTTAATAAATTTGGTGAAGGAATGTTTGTTTCAAACGTACAGCCTGACTTAGTCGATTACCCTGTAATAGCTAATAAGACCATTGAAAGGTCCAATGTTGATGTGACGGAGGAGTTAACAGGAATTTTGTCATCACAAAGAGCATTGCAGACTGCGGCACAAGCATTAAAAATCTATGACATGGTTAATGACAAAGCTGTAACAGAAATAGGCAGGATAAGTTAACAGGAGGAAGATATGATAAAAGCATACTATACCGCAACAAATGGTGCAACAAGCAGTCAGAATTATTTAGATATTATATCAAATAATATGGCAAACATACAGACCCAGGGTTTTAAAAAATCAAAGCCGGAGTTTTCAGACCTATTGTATACCAACATAAGAGGTCCTGAGGGTGCAAACACAGAACTTAAATCCGGAAGCGGCTCAAAAATTAATAAGGTGGATGTGGTGTTCACTCAGGGTGCGCCTTACCAGACAGGAGTACCCACAGACTTTGCAATTCAGGGTGACGGTTTCTTTATGGTTCAGTTTGAGGACGAAAACTTTTACACAAGAGGCGGAAGCTTTGAAATTACAAACATTGATGAGGAAAATTATCTGACATACCAGGGAGGATATGTTTTAAACAGCGATGAAGAGCCTATAATTTTAGAAAATACAGAGGACATAAATAGCATAGAACCGGGAGTGTTTACTTTTTCAAATAATATGGACTTAGAACAAACAGGAAACAATTTGTACAGAATAGCAAATGAAGATGCAGAGTATGAACTTATGGAAAATCCAAAGCTACAGAAGGGCTGGCTTGAAGCCTCAAATGTAGAGATGTCTGAAGAGATGATAAAACTCATTCAGCTGCAAAGAGCATTCCAGCTTAATTCAAGCATAGTGAAAACAGCAGATGAAATAGAGCAGACTATAAATACTCTCAAGAGCTGACATCTAAAATAATGACCTAAGCACGTTGTCATCCTGCGGCAGCGCAGGTTCCATGCATCTGAGGATTTGGGATTCTTCATTATGCATCCGGAATGACTGCAAATTTGTATCCTGAATAAATATAAAAAAGGGAGTTAGCTATGGATAATTTAGATAATATTAATCATAGTTCGGATATTTCCGAAGAATTGCCGGTTCAGAAATATAATATAAATCATCTTGTTTCGGCAAACAGATTAAGGGCATATATCAGAGTTGAACTTCTTGACAGCCAGGCAGAAGTAAAATACGAAGATATAATGAATTATTTGTCTGAGCAATGTATTGTGTACGGTATAAGGAAAGAAGATATTGAAAATTATTGTAAAAACAGGGAGTATTCAAAGGAACTTGTGGCAGCACAGGGTAAGAGTCCCATAAATGGAAAGGATGCAGAGGTTGCCTATGACTTTGACATATCGGAGGAAAAGAAATTCAGTGAAAAAGAAGACGGAACTATTGACTTCAGAAATCTGAACAATGTGATAAATGTAAAAAAAGACACAGTTCTGTGTCATATAATTCCTCCTCAGGATGGTGAAGACGGTATCGATATATTTGGACAGGACATAAGCTATAAGCCGGGTCGCACTGTTTCATTCAATTACGGAAACAATACATACATTTCACAGGACGGATCTCAGCTTCTGGCAAGTACTGACGGCTGTGTGGAATATAAAAAAGGAAAAGTTTTTGTAGAAGATGTTTACAGAGTTAACAATGTGGATAATTCAACCGGAAACATAGATTTTATCGGAAACGTAATTATTAACGGTGATGTTAAAGCGGGATTTTCCGTAAAATCAAAAGGAGACATAAAAATCCGAGGTATGGTTGAGGGTGCCTTCATAGAATCCGGCGGAGAGGTAGTTATAAGCAAGGGAATGAACGGCATGGGTAAGGGAAGCATTTATGCAAAAGGAAATGTAACAAGTAAGTATATAGAAAACGCTTTGATAGTATCCGATAAGTGTATTTACGCCGAAGCGTTGATTAACAGTGAGGTAAAGGCCGGAGAATCAATAATACTCAGAGGCTCATCAGCAGCTATAATCGGAGGCAGCAGCATGGCGGAAAATCTGATTTATGCCAAGACCATAGGAAGCAGGACAAATCCCGAAACCAATGTAATTATAAACCTTACAAAATACCAGGAAGAACAGCAATCATTATCTGAAAAACAAAGATTGAATTGGAAACTCGAAAAAGAGCTGACCGCAAAGAACAGCGAGCTTAAAGAAATAGAGGAAAAAATAGAGCTTATTATGAACTCTTTCTTGGATAATGAAAATAAAAGTTCCGTACAAAAACAACTTTTGCTAAAGAAGGTAAAAATAAATAACGATATATATGAATTGAAAAGACAACTGACAGAAATAGTGCCCACGGACAATATAGCCGACCATAAGATTATCTGCAAAGGTATAATGTATTCCAATACAAGAATTACAATAGGGTGGATGAAGTACAGGGTAAGGCAGGACATAAGCTTCAGCAGGCTTTATAACGACGGAAATGATATCTCAATTGTGCCGTTAAATGCTGGAGAACTGGATATTTAAGAATTGTTCAGGGCTATGTTATATACAGAGGTGAATGATTTGGAATTAAACGAAATGCATATAGACGTATTAAAAGAAATAGGAAATATCGGAGCGGGTAATGCCGCCACATCCCTTTCACAAATGCTTTCCAAGAGAATTGATATGAATGTGCCGGAAGTGAGCCTTCTGGACTATGACGACATAATTCAGTCAATAGGAGGAGCGGAAAATGTTGTTGTCGGAATTTTGGTGAGTTTCGACGGAGACATTGACGGCATAATAATGTTTTTATTAAAAAAAGAATTTGTACACTTGATATTGAACTCACTGCTTGGAACAGAGCTTAACAGCTTCGAGGATATATCGGAAATGGAAATGTCTGCTTTGTCCGAAATAGGAAATATAATGGTTTCATCCTATGTAAGTACCATATCTTCTCTTACAAATATGAGAATTGACATATCTGTGCCCTCATTGAATATAGATATGTCGGGAGCACTGCTGGATGCTGTTACCGCAGGATTTTCAGAAGTAGCAGATAAGGCGATTTTCATTAAAGAAAAGTATTTTTGCCAGGACGAAACGGTTTACAGCCATATGCTTTTACTGCCAAGTGCCACATCCCTGAAGATTCTTTTAAAGAGGTTCGGAATAGATATATGAGCAATGAGGTAAACGTAGGAATTTCAGACATGAAAATCGTAAATATTCCCGAAGGACTGATTTCGTATGCCCTTGGATCCTGTGTGGGTATTTGCGTAATAGACAAGATGGCACAAATAGCAGGGATGGCTCATATAATGCTGCCGTATAACAACAATGCAGACAAAACAAATATATTCAAGTATGCAGACACAGGCATAACAGAAATGATTAAACAAATGGAGCTGTTAGGCGGATTAAGGCCAAGGATGGTTGCGAAAATCGCCGGAGGCGCCAGAATGTTTGAAATCAAGGGCAGCTCCACCATCGGCAATATAGGAGAAAGAAACATTGCAGCTGCAAGGGAAACACTTCAGAGCCTAAGAATAAAGCTGTTTGCCGAGGATGTGGGAGAAAATTACGGACGAACAATAATTTTTGACAGCAACACAGGAAGATTGACCATAAAATCCTTTGGCAAAAACCTGAAAATAATTTAATACTAAAACAATAAAAGAAATAAACCGGCGAATTCGCCGGTTTATTTCTGGTGACTGGAGTTGTTGGTGACAAACTCCACAGCATTGATTACTTCCCTGATTACTTCTGCCTGGTGCTGGGTTTCGAGAGAAGAATATTCAGCATATACTTCCCCCTTTTTAGTGGTGATATAGTAGGGCTTAAGGTTGTTCAAAGCCTTTGCCATAATATCGTCAATGCATTGTTCACACCTGCATACACCTGCATATGCAGGGTTATTGTTTAAAATGCTGCTGACGCAATTTCTTACTATTTCCTCCATGTAGTTCCATACCATAATTAAATCCCCCTACAAATTTATTTTTTCTCTGAACATACCTACCAATGAAATAACTATATCGTTATAATATATATGATTATTAATATCATCAAAATTATAATATTCGTTATACAGCGAGTTTATATATCCCAGCTCCTTATAGGAAGGATTGCAGCCGTAAAGCATATTTATGGCATGCACCACCTCAGCCCTGGTTATTGGATCATCAGGCCTGAAATAATTTCCCTGTCCCGTAATCAGATTTCTGGAGGATATTTTTATTATGTCCGCCTCTGCCCAATGCTTGCGAATATCAGAGTAATCGTAATTGCTTGAAGCAGGAAGAGTATTCAGCAATGCTTTGTAGGAACTGATTTTAGTGAGCATCTGGCAAAACTCGGCTCTTGTTACACTGTTATCAGGCCTGAAGGTTTTGTCCTTGTAACCTGAAACGTATTTTTTGCTGCTACCCATGGCAATATAATCCTTTGCCCAGTGATTACCTATGTCAGTGAATTTTGTTTTTAAATATGCTCCGGAATCATAGGGAAGGTTGTTCAACCTGCAAAATATTGTTACCATTTCAGCTCTTGAAATTGGCGAATCCGGGTTGAATTTATCGGGGTTCATTCCATTCATATAGCCGGGAAGAATATTTTCAAAATATTCATTTTTTTCTTTGTCCTTTTTATATTCAAGACCTATGTTTTCAAACAGCTTTTCCGTATTTTTATAATTATGTACATCCAGACCGACTGCCGGCCTTAACTTTGTGGGTTTCTTTCCCTTCTTTACTTTATAGGAAGATGTCGTGCGGTTTCCCTTTTTATCCACTGCGGTAAACAGATAGTCACCGTTATAAACTATCTCGGATGTATCCTTATATGTAAATGACTTGCTGTCAGAACCGGCTGCAGGCACATACCTACCGTCATAAGATATAATGTAGGCAAGTCCGAAATCATCCTCAGCCTTAAGCTCAAAGTTTAAGCCGTTGATAATATCAACATCCACTGACGGTCTGCGGTAATCAATATCCGTTATATTGAAATTGAAAACCTGTTGGGTATCATTTCCCCTGACGAGCACTTCGTATCTTCCGTTATCGTCATAGATGGCTTTCGAAGGATAGGCTGTATAGCTGCCGCCATTTGCAAAGTTGTAGCCATAATATTCCACAACGGTACTGTAGTCGTTGTAATTTACCGGTGAAACATATATGAGCAGGTAAAATTCACCTTGCTTCAATACTTTAAAATCATAGGGTTCTTCGTCCACGGTTACAGTGAAATCAGTCATTTGATTGTTATTTATGTTGCCTATGTAGTAGTTCACCTCATTAGTCATAAGCGAGCTGCCGGGTGTAACTACATTTCTTACCTTATCTATATTCATATTCAATAAAACTTGTTTTTTTTCATAATCATACATAAGACTAAAGTTAAGACCTATTTTATCATCCTTTTTTTCCTTATCACCCTTATCATCCTCATCATCAGATTTTTCAACATTGTTCACCTTATAAGTGAAAGTTTTCCAGTTGCTTCCGTCATAAACCGTAAAAGGGTATTTTCCGTTTCTGTCCGCAACATACGTGGCACTAATTCCCTCAACAAAGTACCCGGAAGGAAGATAAATGTAGTAGCTGTAATCCGTATCTTCGACATTATGACCATAAGGGGTTATTTTTATCTCCTTGAAATTTGTTCCTGATATATCGCTTTCGGTAAAGCGTGCTTTTACTTTATTACTTTCGGCACCGTAGATAATATTAAATGAACTGAAAAGCATCAGCAGTGCCAATATTGAAATTACAAACTTTTTCATAACTGCTCCTATTTATCTTTATATATTTGTCGCTGCCTGTCATATAAGTACATGGAAATTATTGCCTCATCATAAGGAGATACTTTTTCAAATTTACATCCGTAGCTCACCATAGACAATACTTTTGTATTTACGTCATATGTTTTGTCAATTCTTATAACCTTAGCCATTAACAGGATTACACGACTTTTTTCATATTGAAAATAAAAAGTTAAAATATCATTTACCATTAAATTATAATTTGAAGAAATCAACATTCCGCCGATGCTTAAATTCAGGATATCGACCTTCATACCCGGTACATCCTTCGTTATATCTTCATCATCTCTCAAAAAACTATTAATATAAAAAGACAAATCAGAGCGTACCTTCAAAGAACTTCTTCTCTCAATAACCTGTTCTGTTTTTAGTATTAATGCATTAAGCTGATTTTTCGAAGCCAGCCTCACCTTGCAAAAAAAAGGATTTATCCCTGAAAATTCGTTATAAATTTCCACAATAATCTCTGTTTTTGAAGCTAATATGGGTAAGCTGCTGCCCTTAACCTTGATCATACGACCTCCCATACTCAACAGGTGACCGCTTCCAAGGAAATTATGTTCTGCGTCATATATTTTAACCAGTCTGCCGGTGTTATCCATGTTTCCTCCCTAATATCAATACTCAGAATCCCATTTAATTATTATTTCATCATTGTCAGATATATTGTTAAGGTAAGAAGCCTCTTTGCCGTTATGAAGGAGAATTATATTTCCCTTGGGCCTGGAAGGGTCAATATCCGTAAAATTCAGCATATCAGCAAATATGTACGGTGTATTGTCCTTTTTCCCGGGAAGACTTACAGCCTTGTTGTTGACCATAACCATAATGGATGATTCCGGTTTTTCGTTATTTATTTTTTCAGAATTTACATTTTCAGATTCAGCCTGGGAAGCCGGTTCCTCCCGCTTCAGCACATCAATTCTGCAGCCGTCGTAAAGTTCCGAATCCCCATCTGCAGCAGTGCCGTTTATAAAGCTTGTGTATATGCCTTCATCCATTTTGTACAGCCTGTACAAATCGTGGACAGTTTTTAGCTGTACTACCTCTATGGAATCAGAGTTACCGATTATGTAATCCTTATCCACCTCTGTATTATTTATGAAATATCTTGGGCATAATTCGGTTCTCATGCCGTTAAAATATACAACGCCGTCTTTTTCACAAGGAGCTATATCAGATATCTTAACCGAAGGAGATATTCCATCCTTTGCCGGCACCACCACTATGGTATCCCCAGGGCGAATAACAGTTTCTATGGTTGCAGTTCTGGAATTTACATATATTTGTGACGGTGTTGAAAATTCACCGGCATAATAATACTGTTCTTTGTTTATCAGGAATCTCAAACTTTTACCGGAAAAACCTATAAGCTTTTTAGGATCAAACCCTGACATCAGTATGGCATCCATAACCTTCATCTGTCGTATTCCGTATAATCGGATTTTCTTATCATTGACAGTAACACTGAAAAAATCATAATTTTTATTAAGTATGACAGAATATGCTATTCCCAGAGGAGTTATCAGCTCAGGGCCATAATATTCCAGGGTTGACATATCCACATTTTTCAGACTCTTCTTATCAGTCAGAGCAATGCGGGCTTCGCTGATATTTAGAAGCTCCGATAAAAATTCACGCAGGAAGGGTGTCTTGCTTCCTCCGCCTGCCAAAAATACCGCAGCCGGAGGCTCTTTATTCATATTTAAGATTTTAGCAGAAATATCCGCACATAAGTCATATACCGCCGGCTTGAGCGATTCAAGTATTTCCTGCCGTGAGATATCCTGAGTGATTCCCAGAATATTGGATATTGATATATAATCGTCACCTTCACTTAGCGCTGATTTAATTTCTTCCGCTGTGTTGAAATCTATCAGATAATTTTTCATGAGACACTCAGTTATTTCGTCACCTGCCACTGTTGCCATATCATAGCCCACAATACTCCCATCCCTGGAAACCGCTATATCAGATGTACCGGCACCGATATCCACCAATGCAAGGTTTAACAGTCTCAAATCCTTTGGTATAATCAGATCCATTGCGGCAATAGGCTCCAATGTGAGATTGTATACCTCAAGACCGTTATTATCCATACAGGAATAAAGACCCTCAATTACTGTATGAGGCAGAAAGGCGGCAATAATTTCAACTGACACATTGTTTCCCCTGTGGCCCTCCATTTTTGACATGTTTCTGCCGTCAAGAGCATACCCAAGGACACTGTAACCAACGCAATAAAACAAATCATTGCTTTCAGAATCCTTTGAAAATACATCCTGAGCCAGCTGCAGTGCTTCCGTCTCCATTGCCTTGATGAAATCATTGGAAACGGGAACCCTTGGATCAGATTCCTTTTTTAACAGTATGCGTTCTGTTTTTAAGGCTCTTCCTGCGGCAGCTATGCACACTTTGCTGAGCTTTACATTTAGACTTTTCTCCAGATCACTTTTTACAATGCCCACAACTTTGCTTACTTCTTTTATGTCCTCTATCTGACCGTCAATCATGGAGCGCTGTTTGTGAAAATATGTTTTGACCTCTTTTACCTTCAGTATATTATCTGAATTTTCGCAAACAATTCCCACTACAGAGCGTGTTCCGATATCAAGAGCAAAAATTAAATCATCCATATCAGACCTCGTTTCTGGGAATCTTAAAATTAAGAAAATAAATATAAATATCAACTATTGAACCAAAAAGTTCTTCGGGTATTTCACTGCCGATGTCAAGCTGAGACAAAAGAACCGACAGCGAATCATCCCTGTAAACAGGAACGCCGCTTTCCTCAGCCATTTCAACAACCCTATCGGCAATGTATCCGGAGCCGGAAGCAATAACAACAGGAGCATTGTTTTTATTAGCATCATATTTCAGTGCAACAGCATGTTTGGACTTATCTTTATATTGTGACATCTACACCGTTTTTCCTTTCAGTCAAATTTGAGAATACCTCGTTGAATTTCCTCTTTCGGATACTTTCCTGCACAGTCATGTTTGTTACGCTCAGGTTATCCCTGCTCAGTAAAGTATTTAAATCATCCTTTATTTTTCCGATATGCTCTGACAGACCGGCCGGTACGTAAATATCCAGCGACAGTGCCGATTCCTTTAATATCAGAGTGGTTTCAAAATATCCCAGATTTTGAATATCAAAGGTTATAAAAACCTTGTAGGAAGGATAATATTCCGCCTTTTTTTTCTTATCCGGAAGCTCTTCATACTCCTTGCCAATCCAAAGCTCGGAAAACATAAACATACCATTATAGTTAAGAGGGAGAAACATATGAGTCAAAGGTATATTGACATTTTGACTGAACAGTAGAGATTCCTTCATATCGTTCATTACTCCCTTGTTAACCAGACTTTCGCTTTCCCTTGAGCCGGCATTCAGAAGCTTTAAAAATGAATCAACGGAGTCATTTTTAACATTTGCGGCTTTTTCATATGTATTTATTAACGACATTTTCATGGTATCCATGTATTTTTCGTCAACATCAAAGTTGTATCTTATAAATTCCATCAGAACTTCAAAGTCATCATAGAAATTGTTCATAGAAGCAGCCTCAAGCCTTACAGTGTTGTGAATCAGTACAGACACATAGTCCCTTACGGGTCCCAAATCGTTCATTTTGGAAATATATCTTCCCATAAAAGGTATAATTTCATTTTTTAATAAATTAAGGTTTAAGTCAGCTCCCTTAGGATTGTTGAAAATCAGCTTATCCGTCATTTCATCAAAAGTTTTCCTCAGCATTTCCGGAATATTTCTTTCAATATTATTGAGTGCCGAACTGATGGACTTGTTTGTTTCTTCAACAGACACAAAGCAGTCGTAGCTTCTCAGAAAGTTTTTTAGCACTGCCTTAAAATCGTCGTTTGTTGAGTCCGTCTTTAACAGGTTCCTCAGAGAATCAAAAAATTCTCCGTTAAACTTAGTGTAAGTCCCCTGCTGAAATTTCAAAAAACTTACAATTTCTTTATCATTCATTTCTATATTTTTTACAAAGGCTTCAAACATGCTTTTAAGTACCGGGTCGCTGTTAATATTATGATTAATGAACTGCTTGTTCAAAAGAAGCTTCCTGGCTCCCTCTGATAAAACAGGAGAACTTTGCAATGATTTTATAAATTTCTCAAATACCGAATCGGGATTATAATTAAAAAGGTTTTGTCCCGTCTGATTGCTCGGATCCTGCTTTGGTGTCCTTGTAACCTTAGTCGGATCTATGACATCAAAGGGAAGGATCTGTTCGGTATTTATTTTTGGTTTGTTAAGGATATTGTCATTAATTGGGTTATTTGTATTAACACTTATATTATTATCGAACATATTAA
>ENA-UOOK01003055-UOOK01003055.1-fermentation-metagenome-genome-assembly--contig:-NODE-3055-length-19523-cov-14.186871_pt1 | contig 19523 bp, 15 predicted proteins | sample MGYA00245777_ERZ724023 | MGnify/ENA primary metagenome ERZ724023 (study PRJEB28704, sample SAMN03018312) | fermentation metagenome | biome: anthropogenic terrestrial biome; feature: soil...
TCTTAACATTTCAATCACAACGACTTTTCCATTCCAAAGTAAAGATTCTTCGCAATAGAGGCTCAGAATGACAGTCAAATGCAAAGATTCTTCGCAAAAGTGGCTCAGAATGACAGTCAAAATGCCAGGATTCTTCGCAAAAGAGGCTCAGAATGACAATCCGTTTATCAGAATGTCACCATTGTCAGAATGCCACTCCTTTTGTCCGAAGAACAGCCCGCTTGTCATCCTGAGGAACGAGGCAGCGTGCTTTTTCCCTATCAGCTTTCAGCTATTCATCCTCAAAAAACGCCTTTTTCCACTGATAGAGCTTGTTTAACGCCTGAATAGGGGTGAGTGATTCAAGGTCGAGCTTCTTAAACGCCTCCATCAAGGGGTTGTTTTCCGGGAACAGGCGCAATTGGTCTGTTTCCTTTTCGGCAGCTGGCATCGTGGTACCCGAGCTGGCTTCCAGCTGCTTCAGAATCTCATTCGCCCGGGCAATCACCGGCGCCGGCAGTCCCGCCATCTGGGCGACATGGATCCCATAAGACCGGTCTGCCGCTCCTGGCACGATCTTGTGCAGAAAAACCACCTGCCCATCAGCCTCAGTAACGGCTACGTTATAGTTACGCACGCCCGGATACAGTTCTGCGAGTTCGGTCAGCTCATGAAAATGCGTGGCGAAAAGCGTAAACGGCTTCAGCCTGGGGTGGCTGTGCAAATATTCAATAATCGCCCAGGCGATCGAAAGCCCGTCATACGTACTGGTGCCTCGTCCGATTTCATCCAAAATCAGCAAACTTCGCGGGGTGGCATTGTTCAGAATGTTGGCTGTCTCCAGCATCTCGACCATAAAAGTCGACTGTCCCTGGTGGATGGCATCCTGCGCACCGATGCGCGTGAATACACGGTCCACAATGCCAATCTCAGCCTTATCCGCAGGAACAAAACTGCCAATTTGTGCCATCAGCACAATTAGCACCACCTGGCGCAAAAAGGTCGATTTTCCGCTCATGTTCGGACCAGTGATCAGGCGGATGATTTCACCTTCCTCAAAAACTGTGTCGTTGGCAATGTAGCGCGTCTGGCTGGTCTGGTGCTCCACAACCGGGTGACGCCCCTCGAGGATTTTGATTCCTTTTTCTGCCCGCAATACCGGTCGCACATAATTATTCAGCGCGGCAACGTCTGCCAGCGCCAGGATGCAATCCAGCTGAGCGATTTTTTCCGAGGTTTCCAACAGCCTTGTGCTGGATTTGCTCAATTGTGAGCACACTTGTTTGAACACCTTTACTTCGATTTCATGAATCTGCGTTTCGGCATTCAACACCAGCGATTCATATTCCTTCAATTCGGGGGTGATAAAGCGTTCGCTGTTGACCAGGGTTTGCTTTCGGATGTAATTTTCGGGGGCTTTGTCAGATAGTCCGCGGGAAATTTCGAGGTAATAGCCGAAAACTTTGTTAAAACCAACCTTGAGAGTCTTCAAACCGGTGCGCTGTCTTTCGCTCGATTCCAGCCCGTTAATCCACTCGCGGGCATGCCTCGAAGACGACACCACCCGGTCAAGCTCCTCCGAAAAACCATCCCGGATCAGACCAATATTGTTCAATGTCGCCGGTGGATCATCAGCTATCGACCTGTCAAGCAGGTCAAGCTCGTTTTCGAAACTGTGCCATCCCTCCAGCAGCGATTGCAGAGCCGGGTGGTCCTGGTTCAACAGCGGCAGGATTTGCGGAATCGCAGCCAGATCTTCACGCAGCGCTACCAGGTCATTGGGTCTTGCAGCCCCGGACACCACCCGGTTGACCAGCCTCTCAAGGTCGTGCAGCTGTTTCAGAAGCTCGCTGGCTTCTTTGCGTTCAACCCCCCGATCAAAAAAATAGCTAACCGCGTCAAGCCGTTGGTTAATCCGTTCAACATCCAGTAAGGGCTTATTCACCCAGGTTCGCAGCAGGCGTTTGCCCATGGAGGTTCGCGTGCGGTCCAAAACCCCGAGCAGCGAACCTTCGGTCTTATTCTCCCGCAGGGTTTCGGTCAATTCGAGGTTGCGCCGGGTTTCAGCATCCAGCACCATGAAATCGGAGAGGCTGTACGTGCTGAAGCGTAAATCGATATTCAGCAGGCTCTTTTGTGTTTCCTGTAAAAATTTGAGCAGGGCGCCAGTGGCTCGAACCGCCAGCGGATAGGGTTTTAGACCCATCCCTTCGATATTGCTCACATTAAATTGTGTGCGAATCATCGCCGCAGCACGCCCGGGTTCAAAATACCAATTGGGAATCCGTGTCAGGTTGAATTCCTGCGCCAACTTGTCGTCAGCCAGGTCAGACAAGAGCACTTCCGCGGGTCGAAGGCGCTGAAGCTCAGCACGCAATTGCACTTCGACATTACCATCAGCCAGCTCGGTGGCTGCCAGTTCGCCTGTGCTGATATCTACGTAACACAGACCTGCCTTGCCCTCCTGGAAGGTGAAACAGGCGAGATAATTATTGCGTCCGCTGGGGAGCAGGTTTGGCTCGACCAGCGTACCCGGGGTAACCACCCTGATCACCTCGCGGGGGAACAAGCCTTTATCAGGCTGTTCGCCGACCTGCTCACAGATGGCGACATGGTAACCCTTCTCTATCAACCTGCCAAGATAGTTATCTACCGCATGAAAAGGGATCCCCGCCATGGGCACTCTCACACCTTTGGCGACTGGGCGTGAGGTCAGGACGATGTCCAGCGCTTCAGCAGTTTTACGGGCGTCATCATCGAAGGTTTCATAAAAATCGCCCAACCGAAAGAAAACAATTGCGTCCGGATAATCCTTCTTGATTTCCAGGTATTGCTGTCTTAAAGGCGTAATCGTTTCTGCCATCGCGTTTATTTCAAGTTATCTTCTATGTAAACAGCCACTTGTGCCAGCGCTTCGGGCAGCCTGGATGGGTCTTTCCCTCCTGCCTGCGCCATATCCGGGCGTCCGCCGCCTCCACCTCCGACCACCTGGGCAACCTTCTTGATCAGGTCACCGGCTTTCAACCCCCGCTTAATCAGGTCGGGTGTAACAGCAGCAATCATGCTGGGCTTTTCGTTGATCACGGTGCCCAGCACCACGACACCGCTGGGGTACGCCTGGCGAAACTGGTCTGCAAGCGAGCGCAGCGCCTCAATATCCGCGTTGGGAATCAGCGCGCTCAGCACTGGCACTCCGGCAACTTCGCCAACCTCCTCAAGCTTTTGCCTGAAAGCCTGGTTCGCAGCCTCAGCGCGCGCCTGTTCCAGTTCGCGTCGGGTTAGCTTGAGCTCAGTTTCCAAGGCTTCAATTTTGGCAAGCGTATCTGCGGGGCTGCTTTGCAGGTGAGAGGCTATCTGGGTGAGGTGGTTTATTTGCTCACGGGCAAAGTGGTAAGCTCCCAGCCCTGTAACCGCTTCGATCCGGCGCATACCTGCTGCAACCGACGATTCGGAAATGATGTAGAAAGCACCGATCTCTGCCGTGTTGTCCACATGCGTTCCACCACAAAGTTCGTAGGAAACGCGACCACGTTCATCAGCAATTTCAATCGTCCTTACCGTTGAACCATATTTCTCACCAAATAGCGCTGTTACGCCTTCAGCTTTTGCCTGGTCGAGCGTTTTGATTTCTTTACGAACCGGATATTCAGCCGCGATCAGTTCGTTCACGCGTGCTTCAATCTTGAGCAAGTCGGCTTTCGAAACCGCGTGCGGGTAGTTGAAGTCGAAACGCATCCGCTCCGGGTCTACCACAGAGCCGGATTGATGCACCTTTTCACCCAAAACCTGGCGAAGGGCAGCATGCAGCAGGTGTGTGCCGGTATGATTGCGCATAGTTGACATCCGTGATGAATAGTCAACTTTCACCAGGGCGGTATCGTCAGTTTTCGGGGTTCCTTGCGTGACCTTTCCCGCAAGCACGATCAAACCGTCAACCGGCTTAAACGTGTGTCCGATTTCTACATCCCAAACCGGTTTCCCGCCTGAAGTCACGGTGCCAATATCGCCAATCTGACCACCGCCTTCAAGATATAGCGGGCTGCGAGTGACGATCAGTTCAACTTCATCGCCAGCTTCGGCAAATTTGACCAGCTCTCCGCCGCGCAGGATGCCAACCAACCTTGTTGGTGTAGTGAAAGAGGTATACGGGTCGTAAATGACGCCCCCACCAGGCAGTTTGCCCTGGGTTTGTAAGTCTGCCAACAGGTCGGCATAAAACTCGGTTTTAGTACCCTCCATCCCCGCAAAAGCTGAACCTCTGCCCGATGCCAGGCGGTGAGCTTCCATGGCTTTATAAAACCCGTCTTCATCAACGCTCAAACCGGATTCGGTCAGGATATCACGCGTGATCTCCACCGGGAAACCCAGTGTGGCATACAGTTCAAAAGCCCGCTTGCCATCCAGCGTCGTCAATCCAGCAGTTTTGAGCTCTTCAATATACTCCTGCAATTGGGCAAAGCCGCTGTCGAGCGTCTCGGCGAATCGTTTTTCTTCGCTGGTCAGGGTATCTGCTATCAGCTCCCGGTTTTCAAGCAATTCAGGGTATGCCTGGTGATAATTTTCAATTACGATCGCAGCGATACTTGCCATGAAGGGATTGTCGAGCTTAATCGTTCGCGCGAACCGTGCCGCGCGCCTTATGATCATCCGGCAGACATAATTTCTGCTGATATTGCCTGGGATGACCCCATCGGCAATCAAAAAGGCGGCTGCCCGCACATGATCGGCAATCACACGGTAAGCGGTCAGGTTTGCCTGCCGCTCCGCGTCGCTTTGCCCTGAAAGCCGTTGTGTTTCATCCAGGAGGGGTTTCAGTAAATCGGTCTCATAATTACCAGCGACACCCTGGATGATGGAAACAATTCGCTCAAAACCCATACCGGTATCAACATGCCGCTTTGGCAGTGGTTGAAATTCGGTAGGTGACGTGCGGTTGTATTGGATGAAAACGTTGTTCCAGATCTCAACGATTCGGGAACAATCGCCATTAACTTCACAAACATGCCCAGGTACATCCTGCATGTCACAGGCATCAGCGCCGAAATCGTAATGAATTTCACTGCAAGGACCGCAGGGACCGGTCTCTGCCATCTCCCAGAAATTGTCCTTACGACCTCCATGCACCAGGTGAGTCGGGTCGAAACCGGGCTGCGCCAGCCAGACATCACGGGCTTCTTCGTCGGCAGGCAGGTCGCCCTGGTCGTCCACGAAGGTGGAGGCGTATAGTCGGTTTGGGTCCAATCCCCACACCCTGGTGAGCAGCTCCCAGCTCCAGCTGAGGGCTTCTTTCTTATAATAATCACCAAAAGACCAGTTTCCCAGCATCTCAAAAAACGTGTGGTGGGTATTATCGCGTCCGACTGTATCGAGATCGTTGTGTTTACCGGATACGCGCAGGCATTTCTGGCTATCGACAGCGCGGCTATACGGTCGCGTTTCGGTGCCTAAAAAGACATCTTTAAACTGCACCATGCCAGCATTCGTGAAGAGCAGGGTGCTGTCTCCACCGGGAACGAGGGATGCGCTCGGCACGATGGTGTGCCCGCGTTGTGCGAAAAAATCGAGAAAAGATTGACGAACCTGGTTGCCGGTTAGGTACATGATAACACTCCAATAATTGATCTGCTTAACTAAAAAATTATACCTGATAAGCAAGCGGAGAAAAATCGTTTAGAAGGAAAGCAGCAAATTCTAATGTGAAAAATTACCATTGTGTTGATTGTGAGAGACGTTTGTACCAGCGGAGCCAGCTTTTCGTAGGGAACGCGGCTTGTCCCGTTCCGGCGAAGCCATTATTCGTAGGGAACGCGGCTTGTCCCGTTCCGGCGAAGCCACCTTTTTGTAGTTCCGGCGAAGCGATGTTGTTGTAGGGGGCGGTTGCCATGCCGCGCCACGAACAGCCGTAGGGGGAGACGTCTGTATCAACGAAGTCGATAAGCTTCTTATTGGCAAAGGTTCAGATTCTTCACTTCGTTCAGAATGACAAAACCCAGTTTCTGCTCCCTGCTCCCTGTTTCCTGGACTTACCCTACCGTTGTTACTACTTTATTAAAATTACCGCATGAATTGGGTAACCCCGAATACGAAAAAGAGAGCCCGACTTAATCAGGGCTCCCTTTTCAATGCGAAAGTCTGCTACGGCTTGATGGTCAGAGGCAGATAGTTTACGTTGTCTCCGGGTTGGTAGTAATATACACGCAGGTAATCTATCCGGCTGCGATCAGGGATATCGAGATGGATGTTAAATATCTCAAGCGGGTTTCCGGAAGATAAGTAAATACACCCACTCGATTCGTCCGAAGCCCAATCTACATTGCTATTCCTTGAGGTCATTCCTGAACCATGTACATGAATATATCGGATGGTATCCTCAAACTCCCCGTCCCCTAAAGCCAGGCTGTATGCAACGCGCAACCCACATAACTGCAAGGAATCACCCGAAACCTGGGGACGCCAGTTGAGGACATAGCTATTGGACTGTGAATCGACTACTTCGTTGATGTGGCTGCTCACTTCTGAGCCATACCCAATCTGTTTTCCAAAAGGCAGAGCGACAATATCGTCAGGAAGACCATAATTGTCGTGTGAGCCAATCCAAACATAACTTTCGGTTGCCTGGGGTCCGGTTTGCTCAAGGTGAGTATCCGCTTTCGCCTGTGGGATGGAACTGAAAACCAGGAGTGAGCTCAGTACTATGCTTGCAGCCAGGATTTTTAACAAATGGCTGGTAAATAAATTTGTTATTTTCATCGTTTACCTCCAGGTATCAAACCTTTGATTAAGGCACGATGTAATTGACGCGCAAACCGCACACGCGCATGTTTTCTCCAATTACACGCGGACGCCAATTTAGCACGTAGGAATAATTGACAGTGTCGACTACATGGTCAATCAGAGTGGACATGGCAGCGCCATAACCCGCATCGCCTGAGGTTTGAAGAATCAAGACATCCCCACTGTTACCAGTGTTATCGTACCTGGTAATCCATACAGATCCATCGACAGATGCAGATTTATCGTAGTAGTAGACGCGGAAGTATTTAATGATTGCGCCATCGGGGAGAGACATAGGGATATTAAAAAGCGCTTTATCCGGGTCGCCCGAAGTCAGATAAAGACATCCACCTGAAGGGTCTGATGCATACTCATAACTGCTGTTGCGGGGACGTAACGTAGAACCAGCAACACGGAAGTATTGAGGAACAGCCGCGTTTGGTTCAATATCTTGACCTGGTTGATCGGGATCTTCTTCCGGCACCATTGCATCCCAGCCTACGAATATTGTCTGATCGCTGCCGGCTGCAGGTGCATCTGTCGGGCTGACATCGAAAACAGGATCGTTGCCGCCGTTCTCATCTGGCTGGAGTGCTGACAGGTCATCACCAGCCTGATCGGACCTGGTTTCTGTTGTACCAGGATCAGATGACCAGGACCAATCCAACCCTTCTGCCGCTGTCATAACGGTCAGACTAAGCAATCCTATCACCACCAGGATCGCAGCCCAGCTCACCTTCTGTATTCTTGGTTTCATATTGAACCTCCTTTTGTTCAATCAGGTTTTATTTATTCAGCTAACGGATATTAATCCATCGAGGATTTTTGATAATTTTCGAAACAATACGAACAAAGGAAAAACTAATTATTGCGATTATTTTGTAAATGTACCCGAGTTTCGTCGCGTTTGCTACAACTAAGGCAACACTGACCCAATGATCAGTTAGTCGGTTTGCGCTCAATTTCAGTGAGGCAGCCAGAGTGTCACCAATAGTAAAATAACGGTTCGATCATTCAATCAAACCGTTTCCTGTACCTCTTAATACAACCGAAACTCACTCTTTTCTGCTTCGAACACTTCACGGTCCAAAATATGAGTTGTAGGGACAAAGTTCATAAACCCCCGAGTGATAACCAGACTGTTGGTCTTTGCCCCGCCGGGGAAAAAGCTAACCCCTTCCAGGACAGCTTTTGAAGTGGTCATAACTGGTGTTACCGCGGTAGCGCAAAAAATCAGATCATCTGCTGGCGCCAGATCGTCCTGCGTGTAGACATCGTCAACTCGCACGCCCATCGCGATCATTCTTTCTCTGTCTGCGTCATCCCTGGGTTTCCAGATAGCCTGCATTTTTCCACCAAGCAGTTTTACGGCGGCTGCTGAGATCACGCCTTCGGGGGCAGCGCCGATTCCCATGACTGCATGCACGCCAACCCCCCGAAAACAACTAAAAATACAGGGCATCAGGTCACCATCCGGAATCAGACGCACGCGGGCTCCCGTTGAGCGCAGCTTTGAGACTAATTCGGCATTTCGTTCGCGGTCCAATACAGTGATGGTGAGTTCACGGGTATCTCGCCGTTTCAGCGCTCTTGCCAACCGATGGACGTTATCCTCAGGCTCCAACCGAATATCAACATAGTCGGCAGCATCCCTGCCAACACAGAGTTTATCCATATAGGTATCACTTGCCTGGATCAGACCACCGCTGGGTGCCGCTGCCAAAACACAGACAGCGCCTGAATTGAGGTTGGCTGTCGCGTTTGTGTTTTCGAGGGGATCAACGGCGATATCGACTACAATCTGACCCTTCCCCAGCCTTTCACCAATGAAGAGCATAGGGGCATCATCCCGTTCCCCTTCACCAATTTTGATTTCGATTGAGATTCCATCAATGCGGTTGAGCGCGGTTCTCATCGCGTCCACCGCTGCCGCGTCAGCCAGGTATTTGTCCCCATGACCGGCTGCTCTGGCTGCAGCCATCGCCGCGTTTTCCGTCACTTCCAGCAGTTGCCAGGAAAGACTTTTGTATAAAGCCTTTAGATCGCCTGATTTATCTTCGTCAGTCATTACTCTCCTTTTGATTTGACAATTATTTTACAAGCTTTCCGAAACAATATTCTTGTATTCCGTTATCCGCAACCACCTTTCTTGTTTATGAATGAAACAATGCCGTCCTGAAGCATTATACCTGCTCGCTCAATTTGGGGGAGTTATTTCTCGTTCCAAAAATTGCATCATGGCGTGCATTTCTTCAAAATTCATTACTATAGTGTAAGGGCAGGTATGAAGCCTGCCCGGAATACAAAAATTGATTAAATAGTACCAATGATGGAGATCAGGCAGAGCCGTTCTCAACCCTTTTTTATCCCCACCACCTGATACATCTCGTCGTTATCGATCGAAGTTGTCACGCTCAGGTAGTTTCCAAAAATCGTTTCCAGCTGCACAGCTGGCAGAAGCTCAATCGACACCATGCTGGCAGAACCAGCGTGGTGCTTGTCCAGCTGTGCCCGGCTCATGCTGTGCGCGACTGTGAGACTCCCGCCTGGTTTCAACAGCTCCGCCAACCGGCAAACCAACCTTTCGGGTTCTGAGAAATGTGGGAACGAATTGAAGACAATCACGCGATCAAACTTCTGGTCGAACGATAAAGTCTCAACATCACCGCAAATAAAGTTTACTTCGCAGCTGGGATATTTTTTTTTACCGATATTTACCATTTCTGGTGAAATATCCACAGCAGTTATGCTGGCAGCGCCGCGTTTGAGATACCATGGTACCAGCACACCAGTGCCGCTGGCAACATCCAGCACAGAAACCCCAGCGCTCACCCCCGCGTTGTCAAGAATGCGATCAATAATCTCGTGGTTTAGAATTTGTCCCTGATCCCAACCGGGAGCCAGTGAATCGAAAAAGCGAATGACAGCTTGTTGATCAAACAATTTAGCCGCCTTTTATGTAACGCTGTGGAATCAAACGGGCTTGCATTAAGGCGTAAATGATCGCTGGAATCAGCAGAATCTGAATCACTATCCCAGGTAAACCGGTGACAAAGTAGCTGGTTACCCATGCCTGCATGCTAAGTTGACCCGGGCTAAAGATAAGCGCTCTGACGATTCCGGCGATGACCCGACCAGCCAACATGGCGCCTGCCAGGCTGATATAAAGATCCGCAGCCAGTTTTTTGGTTTTGATGCTCTGGAATAAAAGTCCTGCCACCAATCCGTAGACAGCCAGTTCAACGACCATGGGTGGCAAATATGCAGCCGGAGGCATGCCCGTGAACAGGCTCGAGAGGATCGGTCCTAAAATTCCGACCAACAGCCCAAACGACCAACCGCAAATAAGCCCGCATAGCAAGACGGGAATGTGCATGGGCAGGTAGATCGAGCCAGCGCCCGGGATAGTATGAAATGCCATCGGCAATACCACGCACAACGCCAGGCAAACTGCTGCGAAGATTGATTTTTTTGTAAGCGAAAGTTGATTCATGTTTCTCCTGTAACCAAATTTATAGAAGTGATAATTGTGATAAACAGATAACCAGAGATACTGCCACCGCGATGGCATCTGCGCGGGTTAGATTTGTCGGTTTCTTCAATGGTTTTCTTTGCCGACATTGATAGCCCCTTGCCTCCATGGCAAGTGCCAGCTCGTCGGCACGCCGGAAAGCGGAAACAATGATTGGCACTACCAGCGGTCCGATTGCGGCGGCTTTTTCGGTGAGTTTTTTGCTTTCAAACCGGGCGCCTCTTGCAATCTGCGCTTTGCGAATTTGTTCGGATTCCATCATCAGCGTAGGAATAAACTGCACCGCGACCGAGATAATCATGGCAATCTGAGCCGTAGGGATATAGAGGTAACTGAGCGGGTAGAGCAATGTTGCCATCGCGCGGGTTAGTTCAACGGGAGGGGTGCTGTTGTTCAGGATGTTTCCCAGAACCACTACAATGCAAACCCGAAATACGATGTTGACTGCCTGCGATAATCCAGCATGGGACGGTGTGAAGACCCACCATGAAAACCAGGCGTTTTCGGGGCTGTAAAAAAGCATGTTCATCATAAAAATTACCATCAGAAACCATTTCATCCTGCCTAACGACCCGATCACTTGACCAACCCCCAGCCTGCTTAAGAAAACCAGGAGAAGACTGATAGCTGCCATAACCAGGTAACCTGCCCAGCTATTAGCGAAAAGCGCCGCGATGACCAGGGTAAAGAAACTGAACAACTTCACCCGGGCATCCAGGCGATGGATGATGGAATTTCCCGGCAGATAAATGCCTGAGAGCGTTTGGTTCACGCCAGCGCCTCCAGCAAAGCGGAACATAATTCCTGCCCGGTTAACGGCGGGGAGGGTAAGTGCAGGTTGCATTTGCTCAAACCATCCGTAATTTGCCCCACCTGGGTACTTCCCAGATTATGCTTCTCCAAAAATTGGCTGTCGGCGAGCACTTCCCTCGTGCTGGCATCCCTTATTAGAAACCCGTCTTCAAGCACCAGAATTCGTTTTGCGTGCTCCGCCAGGGCATCCAGGTTGTGCGAAATCATGATGATTGTAGTTCCATTTGCGTTGAAACTGTCCAGCAGCCTCAAAAACCCATCCTGACTTTTTGGGTCCAGTCCGGCTATTGGTTCATCTAAAACCAGGATGTCTGGTTTGATTACCAAAACACCTGCAACAGCGACCCGTCTCATTTCCCCGCCAGACAAACTCAGAGGAGGCAACTCTTTGAACTTTTCATAATTCAGCCCAACAGTTTCCAACGCCCAACGAACCTGTTCTTTTACTTGGCTGGATGCCAGCGGCGTGTGTTCCAGGGCAAAAGCTACATCCTTTTCGACAGTGGTTTCAAAGAGCTGAATTTCGGGGTTTTGGAACAACACTCCAATCTTTTTAGGAAGGTCAAACCGGGGAGTTTTAGCCGAAAAGAAGTTTTGCCCATCAAGCGAGACGGACCCGCTTGTTGGTTTCAATAAGCCGGCAATTAACTGGATTAGGGTAGACTTCCCGCAGCCGGTTTTCCCGATGATTCCAATAAATTCACCATCAGCAATACTCAGATTGAGCTGGTGTAGCGCTCCGACTTGCCAGGGCGTTCCTTGCGCGTAGGTGAAGGAGAGATCGCTTACTTTGATTGGCATAACTGCCTCACGATTTCATTGGTTGTAAGCGGGATTTCGGGCAAATTCACGCCCTTATTAGCAAGCTCAAAAAAAAGCCTGACCGCGAAAGGAGCTGTGAGCTGTGTCTGATCAAGCAACGCTGGTTGGGTCAGAATCTCACGTGGAGAACCGTCTGCGATGATTCTTCCTGCAGACAACAGGCAAACTCTGTCTGCAAGGATAGCCTCTTCAACGTAATGTGTGATCATCACCACGGTTTTGTGATGTTCGCGGTGAAGCCGCTGAACCGTTTCCAACACTTCTTTCCGCCCTTCGGAATCAAGCATTGAGGTGGCTTCGTCCAAAATTAAGATATCAGGGTCCACAGCCAGCACACCGGCAATTGCTGCCCTTTGTTTTTGACCACCGGAGAGGAAACCTGGGTTGCGTTGTTCAAACCCGGGCAAGCCAACCATCTCCAACACCTGTGCAACCCGGCTCGAAATCTCTGCCTGGGGGTAATCGTAGTTTTGCAGCCCAAAAGCGATATCTTCCTCTACCAGCGACGAAACGAACTGGTTGTCCGGATTTTGGAAGACCATCCCGCATGCACGCCGGATATCGCGCATGTTCGTTTCGATTCCGGCATCAAAACCATTTACAAGCAGTTTGCCCCTTTGTAAGGGCAGCAGGGCGTTGATCTGGCGCGCCAGTGTTGACTTGCCGCTGCCATTTGCCCCCAGCAAAGCGATAAATTCGCCTTTTTCAACCTTAAAGTTGATATCATTTAGCGTAAGGTTCAAACTTTCCTGGTGTTCATACGAAAAAGAAAGGCTCTCCGCCTCAATGATTAATCCGTTGTCTTTGACTTCCATTTGTTGCATTTTGCCAACTCTGCAGGAGAGTATAGCAGGTTGAGGATTAAATGTAAGCCTCCAGGGGGGATGTCAGCAATCCAAAATATGGAAAAAACTGTTTATTTTGTGGTGTAGGGGACAGCTACCACACTGTCCCGCGAACAACCGTAAGGCGAGACGTCTGTACCAACGAAGTCGGTATTGGAAGTGCCGAATATTTCCATTGACAAGAGAATATTGCGCCTCCAATCCGCCGTTGTATGTGGTCGTTGTGGTCGGCGGGTTGAGGGGATGCAACATCGCTGTCACACCAATGTCACAACCCCCTCAATACACGGCTTCGCCGGTACAAACGTCTCGCCCTACGAAAAGATGGCTTCGCCGGAACGGGACAAGCCGAGTTCCCTACGGAAAGATGGCTGCGCCGGAACGGGGTAAGCCGCGTTCCCTACGAAAAGATGGCTTCGCCGGAACGGGGCAAGCCACGTTCCCTACGGTCCAGAGTGCGGGAGGCCGTGGCAGGTCTATTGGGAGGTTGGTTTTTGGGGTTCACGTCATTGGGGTTGGGGTGTTTTGCAAGACCTGTAGAAACGAAGAACAACAAAAACCCCGCCGGGGTAAATTCCGGCGGGGGTAGGGGAAGTGACAGGCAACTTATGGAGCGACAAAGCGTCCCATAAACACAATCGTATTGGTAGTTTGTTCGTAGATCACGTAGATAAACGGGCGATCCAGGCTAATATCGTAGCTCTCTGTCGGCATTGAGGTGGTGCTCATCCCGATCGCAGTAGCAGCGGCGGCTTCGGTGCCTTCTTCATTGACATCGATGAAGGCTTTATGGATTGCATCCGAGATGTAAAGGTCTTTCTGCCCGGTCATAGCCGAGAAATCGGCACGGTTGGGGTCAAAAGCCTGCTCCAGCCCAAGCGCCTGAAGCTGTTCAGACAGGCTGAAGGAACTCTCCGTGGTAAACCTGGGCATCTCAAGATTTACCGAGGCATACATGCCGGTAAGCCTCTCAAGGATGGCTTCAAGGGCATCTTCATCCAGGTTGGATTCAAAACCCTCAAAATCAGATGGCATGATCAGCGCCATGGCATAATTTCCACCCTCATAGGGCAGACGAACCACGGTCAGAGAACCATCCACCAGCGCCATCCCGTTGAAATGGTTGCTCATCATTTCAACCTCAGCCTGGCTGCCATCAAGCAGGTAGAAAGGCGCTTTTTGGGTGTCTTTCTCGTCAAAACGGTGCTGCCAGGCACCTTTAAAGTAAACCGCGTTGGTTATGACCATGCGGGTCATTTCATCCAGCATGCCCCCGGGGATCAGGTCTTTAATTTTGTCATTAGTCTGGGCAGCCACCCAGAGGTTGATCATTTGCCGAGCCGCTTCAGGATCGGAATAATCAACCAGCTTCAAACCGGCATTGTAATTGGCGGAAAGTTTATCCAAAAAGGCTTGCTCAAAGTGGTAATCTTTTTGAGCCCAAAGCGCGTTGGCAACATAAAACACTAAAGGTTGATCGTCCTCGTTTAAGAACTCCGGAAGCTCTGTGAGCCGTTTATTTAAGCCGTTCATCCATTGATGAACGGCGTCACCGTCGTCAAGGTCGATGTCCAGGGCATCAGCAATTTCGAGCCTGGTTTCAGCATCGGCACCCGCGTAAACCATCAAAAACGCCTGGAAAACGCTGTATGGCGAAAAGATCAGGTTGCCTTCTATTTTAGCCAGCTGGCGATAAAGATCGAGCGCGAATTCGTTGATGTCTTCAGCGTGATCCTCCAGGTGGTCATCGCTGACCGAAGGGTCTGTGATATAGTATGCCGCGCCGATCAGGTCAGTTTCTTGTGAAATCGGTTCTGTTGGCTCTTCGGATCCGGGATAGGGTTGCGAAGGATCTTCCCCTCCAGGATAGGTTTGAGAGGGGTTGGTTGCAGTTGGCTCTTGTGGGCTGGCAGGCACACATGCACTTAACAAAATGCTAAGCGTAAGTATGGCTGTGATCAAAAGGTAAGTTTTCTTCATTTTTTACTCCTAAACTATCTATGGCACTGCTCGTGCGCTGATTTTTTTGATTTACTTCTGCTTATATGACGAAATCGAGGTGGTTTAGTTCCCACAAGCGGGATTAAGGACTTTGACCCTGGCGTGACCATCCGCCTGAACCACGGGAACACCAGATTAACACAAAAGCCTGTTGGCAAACCAACAGGCTTTTCGCGGAAGTCTAATCGCTGATAGAGGTTCAGCGAGTTAACCAATTAAAAGAGGGAACGAACCCTGTAAAATGCCAGCCCAAAGTATTCCCAAAGGACCCTGGCGGTTTGATCCAGCGCTTCAGTTGTGGGCAGGAGGTTGGCAACAATCGTTTTCCAATCTGAGCCGGTGAGCGCTTCCCAGTCTTTGAGGGTGACTTTGTAGTCGGTTGGCGCCGGAGTGATGTTTATTTCTACATCCCGGAATAAAAACATCGCCCGGTCCATCTGTAAAGCAGAGGTAACCAAAAGCACACTCTCAAAATCGTTGGTGCTCATAATCCCGCCAGACAGAGCGGCATCACTGCGCATGTTTGAGCTTTGATTCTGGAGAATTATTGCGTCTTCAGGTACCCCCAGCTCCATCAGAAAGGTTTTAGAAGACGAAGCGCGGGAGAAATCTCCGCTGACGATAATCACTGGCGCGAGCTCCTGGTGATATAGCTGCGCGGTATAGAGCACGCGGTCAGCTTCGCCTTCGAGTTCAACTCTTTGCCTGGGAGTGTCGGCTGGTAAAGTGCCATCAGCAAACAGGAGGATAGCATCAGCTTGCGCATAATCCTGACCAGGCATGTAACGCCACTCCATCGAGCGAGTCATGAAGGTCGAAAAGAATGGATTGCCAAAGACGAATATGATTATCAGACAAATCAGGACGAACCAGATCGCAGTTTTGGGCTTTTTCCTAATCAGGAACAGGGTGATGAACAATAGCAGGGCAATAAACCCGAGTGGTTTGATGAACTGTAGGAAAAAAGTGCCAATAAAATGTAACATAGTGCTCTCCTTCGTAATACGCCTGACCGTATAGTTGCAAGAAACGAGCCGATTTACGGAACGGAGAGCGGGTAACGGGGAGCAGCACCCCCCTCTTTATAGGGGGGCAGGGGTGAGTGGGGAACGGGGAGCAGTAGTTAAAGTTGGATTTAGGGGGGAACTTGAAGAATAAAAATTTCGACCTACACCGGATAGATCAAATCATAGACCTCTGGGGCGAATTTTTCGACTGCTTCCGAGGTGATGGCGTTCGTACGGCAAATCTCGGCATATAAATCAGCGCTCTTACGCCTGGTGCGGATTTGGGTAAGCGGATCTAGCGCCCACAACCCAAAACGCTGGCTCCAGCCGCGCTCCCATTCAAAATTATCCACCTGGCTCCAGTGAAAATACCCCTTGATCGGAATGTTGAAGCTGACCATGTGCCACATGGCATGAATATGCTGTAGCAGGTAACGCCGGCGAAAGTCGTCCTTAGTGTCATCGCAGCCATTCTCGGTGATGTAGATTGGCAGCTCAAACTGGTTTGTCCATCTGATTGCCTCCTTGAAGCCTTCCGGGTCGTTAGCGATAAATCCGGTTTCGGACAAATCGGCATCCTTCGGAAAAAAGCGATCGGTATACATACTTCCGCCCTTGCCCAGGTCAAACCTGACCAAATCCCTGGTGTAATAGTTCAGACCGAAATAATCCTGGGTGCCCCTGGCTTGGGGAATGTCTTCTTTGTGTTGGACAGCGTCAAATTTCCCGCTTTTTAAGGTGAGCGCGAAAGCGTCGTTAAAGACTTTGTGGTGCCACCTGGTTACAGCAGAAGTGAACGGGCTATTTTTTGCGGCTTTGAACCCGCGCCAGTGATGCGCCACCCCAACCTGTGCATCCGGCTGGATCTCATGGATGGCTGTGTAGGCTGCGGCATGACCTTTGACCATATTGGAGAGCACCTTCAGGGCTGCTTTGATATCTTTCTTTCCAGGTGGGAAGCCATCGCCAAGATAACCAGCATTTGCATAGACATTGGGTTCGTTTATTGTCACCCAAAATTGGCAGTGTGCCTTGAGCGCCTCGACCGTACGGCGGGCGTAGGCTGCAAACAGATCAACCACCTGGTCATTTTCCCAACCGCCCATTTCCGCCAGCCAGAGCGGGTTGGTGAAGTGGTGCAGTGTGATCATGGCGGTCATTCCGCGCTCGCGCAAACCTAAAAGCATCTGGCGATATTTGTCCAATGCCGCTTCGTCCCAACGATCGATCTCTGGCTGGATACGCGACCATTCGACCGAGAAGCGGTGGGCATTTTGCCAACCGTCCTGGGCGCGGTCAAAATCTTCGCGCCAGCGCCCAGCCCACCAATCACAGGCTTTCCCGCTGCGATCGCCATTGAGAATGCGCCCCTCCTGTTGTTCCCACGCCCACCAGTCGTTGTTAAAATTGTTACCTTCCACCTGGTGCGCGGCGGTGGCGCTGCCCCATAAAAACCCTGCCGGAAAATTGAAAGTCGCTCTGGGCATTTTTACTCCTGATTTTAATTTTGATTGCCTGAATTGTATCAAAGCAATCATTTTTCCGGATTTGGCATCTTCCACACAAAGCCAAAAACCCTCATGATAGCGATTGCAAGTTTTTGAGAGGCTTTCGAACCTATGCTATCATCAATCTATGGCATAAGCCGACAAGCCTCACGCTTCCGAGGCGAGGAGGAAGTTTGAACGAAACGTTTAATCCTGAATCGAATAAAGAATCAACTGTACAGGCTGTTCCCCAAAGCTTGTTTCCGAGGGTTAAACTGAAGCAGCCCTGGCTTACGGTTCTTAGCGCGCTCGCGGCAGGCATATTATTAATGTTTACCTGGTGGGGTTTTGATGGCGTCGGGCTGCGGATGGGATTATCAGTAGTCATCATCGGTGTCTTATTCTCTGTGAACACAGTCATCCAGCAAAAGAAACTGAAAGTTAGCACTCTCGCCCTGCTGCTGCTCACGATCGCCGCCAGCCTGGTTTCCGTTTTTCGTCAGGAATTTGTCACCAAAGCGATCTCAATGATGGTAAGCCTGATCGGTTTACTATTGTTGAGCTCCGATTTCATGAACAGTCAATGGTGGCTGTATCGCATCCGGGAATATTTCAGATCAGCGTTCCTGGCGATGGTCGCTTTTTTTGTGGGTTTGCCGGTTTTACTCGCACAGGCATTTCGGCAAAACAAAAATCGGACCGCCACCAACAGCCAAGGCAAAAAAATCGCCTTTGGAGTTTTGAAAGGTATTCTGATCGCCATCCCGATCTTGATAATTTTTACCCTGCTATTCTCGTTTGCGGACAGCATCTTTGAGAGTAAAGTCGATTCGTTCGTGGAATGGCTGCGTAACGATTTTCTGGCTGAGTTAGCTGGTCGGGTTTTCATGAGCCTCTTTTTTGGCTGGCTGGCAGCGGCTGGTTTGTGGCTAAGCATCAGCGACAACGGTCAGAAAATCGACCTTGAGGATGACAAACCCCTGGTCAAACCCTTTTTGGGAATGACCGAAACCGCCATTGTGTTGGTGAGCATTAACCTGCTGTTCGCCTTCTTTTTGGTCATCCAATTCCAATACTTTTTCGCTGGTCAGGCGAACATAAACCTGGAGGGGTTCACTTACGCTGAATACGCCCGCAGAGGTTTCACGGAGCTGTTATGGGTGGCGGCTATCGCCGGTGCGCTTTATTACCTGCTCGCTTCGTTCACGCGGCGCGAAAGCACACCCAAACGCCTGCTGTTTTCGGCACTGGGAGCGGTTTTGTTGCTGCAGGTTGGTGTGGTTTTGGTATCAGCATATCAACGCATCAACCTATATGTTGAGGCTTATGGATTGACTGAAATCAGACTTGTTCCTCAAATTTTTACATACTTTCTTGCAGCGATTCTGGCAGCATTGGTGATCATGGAAGTGACCGGAGAGATGAAACGTTTCGCACTGGTCCTCTTGGCTGCGTTTGTCTTGTTTTCTTTCACGCTCGCGGGTATAAACATCGACCGGACGATCGCCCGGGTCAATGTCAGAAGAGCCGCAGCTGGTGAAGAGTTGGATTACCAGCTGCTGACGTATCGTCTCTCGGAGGATGCGGACCCGTATCTTTACGAGGTTTTAGATTCCGGCACTTTACCACCACAGCTGCAGCAAAACCTGGCGAAAGTCATGGTCTGTCGGTCAGTGATCTACGAGAAAACCCGGGGCTTATCATCAGCAACCTGGCTGGAGTGGAATTTGCCAACCATCAAAGCCCAGCGCTTGCATGAAGACCACCTTTCGTTGAGAGAAACTTACGAATTTGATTTCATTGATATCGTTCACAATGCGAGGGGTTTTCAGATTGAGGATGTAGATTTGATCTGCAATTGAAAGCGACTCCGCCTCCTGCCGGCGCGGGGATATGCAGGGCGAAGATTTACCCCCTCGAAAGAGGGGGGCAGCGGGTGGTCATTGCGAGCGAAGCGAAGCAATCCGCAGTTTATCTTTTTGGTTCTACCCAAGACAAGAGAATAAAGTCAGACTGCCGTGCCCCCTTGTTGCAATGCATAATTTCCTGCCACTCAGGCAATGGGGGCTCGCAGTGACGAATCTGTAATCTGTCATTGCGAGCGAAGCGAAGCAATCCGCAATTTGTCTTTTGCAACTATTCAGGATAAAAGATCAAAGGCAGGCTGCCGAGCCCCCTTGTTGGCATTCAAAAGATCCTGCAATTCTAGTAACGGGGGCTCGCAGTGACGGATCTGTAATCTGTCATTGCGAGCGAAGCGAAG
>ENA-UOOK01003056-UOOK01003056.1-fermentation-metagenome-genome-assembly--contig:-NODE-3056-length-19516-cov-3.988901_pt1 | contig 19516 bp, 17 predicted proteins | sample MGYA00245777_ERZ724023 | MGnify/ENA primary metagenome ERZ724023 (study PRJEB28704, sample SAMN03018312) | fermentation metagenome | biome: anthropogenic terrestrial biome; feature: soil; material...
TACTATTTTGTTTTTTGATAAACATATAGTTCATGGATTTCATGAGTATAACCTTCATTTGTAAAAGGTCCCTGAGACATACCCAATAAAATTTGTGTGCCACGGTTGTTCAATACGACAAGATCGTCGTTGGTAGGGTCAATAGAGAGCCCTTCTATTTCTCCAGCGCGACGGAAATCTTTCATTTCACGGAATAGCCGTAATTTACCTGCCATAGCTCCTGCTGCTATTAATCCTGGTTTTTTAACAGGTTGATTGTTAACTACTGAAAATTGTGTTCCTTCTTTTAATCCTGTATAGGAAACCTCGGAAATATCAGCGATGTAAATATCGTCTGGAATATTAAAGGTTGATTCACCGTCATCAGCCGTGAATAGCATTTTCCCATCAGCAATGAAGATTCCCTGGCACCAGTAAGGGCATGGACGACATTGCATCTTAGTGTAATACTTGCCAGTTTCAAGACTGTAGCAATATACGTATCTACTGTCTATCCAATCTGACATCCAGACCATATTTTTATCACGGTCTACAGCTAAGCCAGATACTTCTTTCTGGCCGGAAGCTGGTTCGAAATTGATGTCTCGTTTCCATTTTAGACTTTTTGCATCATAAACAGAGATGGCAATATTATAACTACGGCCGTATTCGAATTTTTCTATACCACAATACAATTCTCCATTCCAAATATCAATATCTCCAAAGTGATTACGAAGTTCGGCATTTTTGAATGGACGATTATTTTTCATGACAAGATTCCCTTGTTTGTCATATTTATAGAGAACTTTAGAATCTGAAACATAATAATAATTACTGTCAATAGCGATACCTTGGCGTCCTTCCACTGGGATTACCTTCTTTAGTCGGTATTTACTTCCTATGTGCTGTGCACTAATTGCTATTCCTATAAATGACAACATTACGAATAAGAAAATCTTTTGCATATAATTCTATTTAATTCAGGATATAGTTGAGAGCAGTAGATATAATTTACTGTCTCTTTTTGGCTAAATGTTGTTCCTGTTTATATGTAAGTGACATGAGTATCATGGAAAGAATACAGGCAATGATCAGAAGAACAAATGTTGCACTCCAACCAAAACTTTGAGCTACATATCCAATAACCGTATTTGCAAGGATAGCAGTTCCGAAGAAGTAGCCGAAGAATCCTGTCAGGCCGGCGGCTGTTCCTGCTGCATTTTTTGGAACAAGATCCAATGCTTGTACTCCAATCAGCATAACTGGGCCGTAGATAAAAAATCCAATGCCGATAAGCGAGAATATTACGATATGAATGTTACTAAGGTTGAGCCAGTAAATGATAATGAATGCCATTACGCAAGCCATAAATAATATGGTAGGTAAAGCTCGTTGACCTTTGAACACATGATCTGATAGCCAGCCACAAATCAGTGTACCAGGTATTGCTGCAAATTCGTAAGCAAAATAGGCCCAGCCGGCATCTTTCAAATTTATACCTTTTTCTGTGAGGATTGTTGGGGCCCAGTCCAAGCAACCGTAACGAACCATATATACGAAGGCATTTGCACATGCAATGAACCAAAGAAATTTATTGTTTAATACGTTCTTAAAAAAAATCTCTTTAGCTGTTAGAACTTTTTCGGATTTTTCGCTGTAGTTTTTAGGGTAATCATTGCGCCACTTTTCTATAGAGGAAAGGCCACATGATTGAGGAGTATCTCGGAGAAGGCAATAAGCAATAATGGCGATTAAGATTGAGGTTACAGCTGGGAACACAAAGGTTCCAATTAAAAAATAATATTGTGTATGTGCTCCGTAAAACCATGATCCGAACCAAATAGCACCATAAACAGACATTGGACCTACCAAGGAACCTCCTACATTATGTGCACAATTCCAAATAGACATTTTGGTACCGCGTTCATTCTGAGAAAACCAGTGTGTCATAATACGTCCACAAGGAGGCCATCCCATTCCGTTAAACCAACCGACGAGGAAATTAAGAATGCCCATTAATATAATGGCCAAATAATGATGGTTAGATCCAAAAATTGTTATAGGAACGATCATAAACATCATAGAAAGAGATGCGAGAATTAATCCTAAAGGAAGAAATTTACGTGCATCACTTCGGTCAGAGACGGATCCCATTAAAAATTTTGAGAGAGCATAAGCAATCGCATTCATCGCCAATACAGTACCAAGTTCACCCTTATCAAAACCAAATGGCTTTAACATTGGTATGGCCATCGTGAAATTTTTGCGAACCAGATAGAATGCGGCGTAACCAATGAAAGCACCGATAAATACCTGTAAGCGTAATCGATGATAACGCTTATCAGCCTCAGGTCCTGATTGTTCCGGTTTAGAAATAGGTGGTGTTAAAAATCTTGACATAATTCTATTTTTTATAGTTTCTGTTTTTCAATATGGTTTAGTTTTTTCGTTTCTTCAACATCAAGTGCCTGGGCAATGAGAGAGATCGGATTCTCTACCTTATAGCCAGTGGACATTTCTATTTGCCATTTACAGGTCTCACAGTCAGTTGCAACAATTTCCGGATTCACCTCTTTTATCTGTTTAAACAGGGGAGCTCCGATTTTCTGAGAGTTTTGGTAGTTTTCTTTCTTGAAACCGTATGTGCCTGCGATACCGCAGCATCGAGATTCTAGAACGGTTAAGTCAAGACCTGGAATCATCTTTAGCAGTTCAATACTGTAGATAGCCCAGCCCATGCGTTCCATGTGACAGGCAGTATGATAAGCTATTTTCTTCTTGAAATCTTTACGGAATGCCAATTTGATCTTATCTGCCTCGATCAGTTTGTATAAGAAGCGGGTTGCAATGGAAATCTTTTCTCGTACATCATCGTTGTGGATGTCCAGTAAGGCTTTGTACTCATCACGTATAGTGAAAGTGCACGTAGAGCTTGTCGTCAGTACTGCTTCATTTTCCTTAATGGAATTGCGCATAGAATGGACATTCTTCTCACCTTGTTGCTTTGCCTGATTATATAAGCCATTTGCAATGAGAGCAACACCGCAGCATTTCTCCTTTTCCAACAAGTTGACGCCATATCCGACAGCATTCATGACCTTTACGAAGTCCTTACCCAATTGTGGATAGTTATAGTTAGCATAACAACCATGGAAGTAACTGACATGGTGTGAGTATTTAGCCTGTTCTAACTCATGTTTTTTATACCACGATTCAAATTTCTCATGGGAGTAAGAAGGAAATTGACGATGCTCGTCGATCTTGAAAGCAGAGTCCAGTATTTTTTTCGTAATGCTCAGTCCTAATGAGAAATTGACAATAGGAGCAAATGCCGTAGCCAGTCCTCCTACAAAATCTGTGTTGGCTAGCATTCTGTCCCTTAAGCCAGGTCTGTGTGTACTATATTTGATACGAGCAGCCTGGATGATGTCACCCACTTTTACTCCTTCAGGGCAGGCTACTTCACAACGTTTGCAGTTAAGACAGAGTTTCAGCATTTCGTCAAAATATTTCGGGTCTTTCAAGCGGTAGCGTTCTGTGTCCGGACCATCCTCTTTAGGGCCACGATATCTTGGTTCTACAGCCGCAACAGGACAATAGACTGTGCAGATTGTACATTTGAGACATTTCTCAAAGTCGTGTGTGCTTATATTTTTTAATTGAGTTTTTTCTAACATCGCATTACTTCTTTAAAATGTTTTCTGCTACTTGCAGACCGGTGAGAAGTGAAACTCCCTCGCTGTCAGCAGACTTAATAGGGTTATGGCCATTAAGAATTGATCCGACAGCATAGAGGTTGTTGATTTTTCCCCCGTTCTTCTGAACATTGAAATTGGTATCTGTCCTGACGCCATAACTCATATAAGGTTGGGTCTCGAAGATATTTTCTTTAGTCCATTGTGTCCGGTCATCCGGGCCATCAATGTCAAGGTTGAAGAGCGATTCAAAGATATGATTATAGTTTGTGTTAATACCTCCACTAAAGAATGATCCGGTCGCCAAGACAAAGTTGTCAGCTTGGAGAGGTTCGTCTTGTAAATTTTCTGTATAGATACATTTTAGTTCATGATTTGTAAAATCACCTTTGACAACCTTGTTTTGCTTGAGGAACATACCTCCTTGAGACTGGAAATATTGACGTAGTCGAGTCTGGATAAATACTCCCGGTACAGATGGAGGCATAGTTGCTGCAAAAGTAATTTGTGCATGAATACTTTGTTTTAAGAGCATGATGGCAGTTGGATTTGCTATACCTAAGACGGATGGCAAGATAACTATGTCCTGTGTCTGACTGATTTGATTGATTTCATCAGCCACTTTTTTGATATTATTTTCTTCTTCCAACACTTTGGCAATATTTGTTGCTCTCATCTCGGACGGATTCTCTCTTGCATGTTCAAGTTCTGGAGTAGTGAAAGTTTTCAAAGTGACTTTTACTCCCTTTCTTGAGAGATTATCAACCAGAAACTCTACTGGGAAATCAAGAAATCCACAAATGTTGGCAATAATTACTTCTTTATAAGGAAATTGGTCAGGACTTTCGAGGGTGACCATATTGTCTACCGTAAGCCATGTCGGTTTGGCAATGCCAATAGGAGAGAGCCTGAAATGATTCTTTTCAACTTGTCCATTTACTTTTATTCCAGCGGTATTTAATAACTCCTGTGCTTGTCCGGCACGTGTTTTCAATAGTGCAGTACCGATCTTAGAATAAGGATGCTCTGAATCAAGTTGCTGGGCTGCCTCTATCGGGTTGTTCACAATATTTCCTTGTTTGTCATATCCCAATAGGTCAAAAGAACCGGAACTAAAATGCAGACTGCTCTGGCCGGCAGCAGCAATCATGACCTTCTGGCCCTTTCTCGCCAGAGAAATGCCACACGCAAGTCCGCTGAGTCCACCACCTATTATGATTGTATCATATTTCATTGTTGATCTTCCTTTTTCAATGGAGTTATTTGATTAAGTCCGCAGAGTCCTTCATAGATTTGCGACATGAGTTGTCCTTCTTTTAAAGTTTCTCCCCAAGCTACAGGAAACATTCCCTTCCAACGCTCCGAGATAAAGTCGGTCAGGTCCTGCTCGCTTTTTTGTACTTCGAGTTTCGCTACTTTACATAGAACATTTGCAGCCCTACAGGCGCAGAGCTCGCTTTGGCAAGTACCCATACCCATTCTTGTATGGCGACGTAGATTAGCCAGATTATCAGTATTCATTTTATTTACAGCATACTTGATTTCTCCTACACTGACCTCTTCACATTCGCAAACCATTGCTTTATCTTCAATAGTTTGATGTGGAATTTCTTTTGTGAGTGTACCGTGGCGGCCTTCTTGTACAAAGGATGTGTAACTATGAGGTTCTGAATTTTTAGCTATAACGGATTCTGATCCCGGTAGGGGAGTAGCAGCAGTTTTACATGCTCTGTCAATGCCAAGTTTTGTGCAGGCTAAGTCGGTAGCTTGTTCAGCCATACGCCTATAGGTCATCATTTTCCCCCCTGTTATTGTTATGAATCCTTTCAATCCGTCACGCGTTTCATGATCAAGAAGGACGATGCCGCGGCTGATACTCCTGCCCGAAGGATCATTGGGACAGGAGTATCAGCCGCGGCATCATCCTTCTTGAAGGATCATTGTCTTTAGCGACTAACGGCCGGACGCCTGCGTAAGCGCGTAGAATCCTTGTGGATGCCAGTACAGGAGCCATTTGTTCGCCCTCTGTAATTAAGGTGTTTACTTCTTCCGGAGTAACTTTTAGATCATCTATGGTCTTAACTGGAACTCGGTCGCTGGTTGTTCCGATGACGCAAACGGTGTCATCCGGAACAAGAATATCCGCATTGGCTGGTTTCCTGCAACGATTGATGACCATGTTATTTACACGATGTCCGAAAATCAATAGTGATCCTTTAGCCGGAAACATGTTGACTGTTACGCCTGCCATGCGAGCAATAAGGCCTCCCCAGCTACCAGCGGCATTGATGGTCAATCTGGAGTGAATCTCACAGGTCTTGCCTGTTTTATTGTTACGGAGTATAACCCCTTTTATACGACCATTCTCATTGATAAAGTTGATAACTTCATGGTATGTCAGAAATTCTCCGCCATTTCTTTTTGCATCAATAATATTTGCTGTAGAAAGTCGGAAGGGATCAATGGAAGCATCCGGAACTTTGACTGCACCGATTAAATTTGGATTGACAGCTGGTTCAATTTGCCTTGCATATTCTGGATCAATAATTTCAGCATTGATACCGGCTTTGTGACACGCTTCAACAAATTTTTTCTGATAACTTAAATCATCTTCTGGTAGGGTGATGAATAATCCATTGGTTGGATCGATACAATGTCTTGCAATCCTCCGGAGAATCATATTCTCTTGAATACATTCTTTCGCAGATTCTGGATCAGTGACGGCATAGCGAGAGCCACTATGTAGAAGACCGTGATTGCGTCCTGTTGCTCCGTTCGTGAAATCTTGTTTTTCCACAACCAGAACTTTTAAGCCTCGCATTGCGCAGTCTCTTGCGGTTCCCACACCAGTAATGCCTCCTCCAATGATGATAACATCATAAAGGGTATGTGTATTATTATTCATATTCAGGTCAATAGTAGTTTTAAGGTTCTTGAAGAACTTTGGAACAGTATTCTTTTTTATGTTCTTTCTGAAAATAAGAATTAATGGGCTTTACGGTTTTGTTCGTAAGTGCATTTGTTTCTTTTCGGAACAAATATAGTTTCATTTCTAATTATATCCAATTAAATTAACTTTAATTTACTAAGTTATAGTAATGTTAACGGATCGTTCCATGTAAAAAGAGAAGAATGTTCTTATATAGAACAATTATTTACTTTTGCTTATACAAATAATTGTGTATTCTTTGGCATAAATTGATTTTAAGGAGTGCTTTTCCTATTAGAATAAGAATATTTGTTAAATATAAGGTTAAAAAGACATACTTTTTATTTAATCACTGAAAAAAAAACTAATTTTGTCATTGATGAGCTTTGAAAATAATGGCAAGATACTTGAAAGAAACCATAAGATTGATATTTTGGCAGAAAGAAGAAGTTCTAACCTTTGCTGATTCTGACAGAGCGTTTCGGCAAGCGATTGATGCAAATGAATCATAATTATGACTAAAGAAGATAGGCAAAGTCTAATACTTAGCCAATTGATGAAACAAGGATCTTTGCTCGTTTCCGATTTGGCTTTAACACTGGATGTTTCTACTGTGACAATACGTAAAGACCTTACAGAATTGGAGAAGAATGGGAAACTTTATCGTAGTCATGGTAAAGCCATTATGATTAATCCTTTTGCAAATAACCGTTCAATTAGTGAAAAAGGAAAAGTTTATCAAGAGGAGAAATATTGTATTGGTCGTGAAGCAGCCCGCTTAATCATAAAGGATGATTCAATCATTATTGCCTCTGGTACTACCGTTCAGGCTTTTGCTCGTGATATTAAACCTGTTCACCGTTTGACGGTAGTTTCTGCATCTTTGCCTGTGTCTGAGACATTGGCTACAAATGAAGACATTGACATCATCCAATTGGGTGGTAATCTCCGTCATAGCAGCCTTTCTGTAATAGGCTCTTACAGCGAATCTTTTTTAAAGAATTGTTTTTTCAGCAAATTATTTATTGGTGTAGATGGCATTGACTTTGATTTTGGTTTTACAACAACGAATATGGGAGAAGCACGACTCAATCAGAAAATGATAGAGTCTGCACAAAAGACCATTGTACTTGCTGATTCTTCAAAGTTTGGGCGTCGTGGTTTTGCTAAGATTGGGGGAATTGAAGATATAGATATGATTATTACAGATGATCATATAACACCTTCTCAAAAAGAAAAGATTGAAGAATTGGGCATTGATTTAATTATTGCAAAGCCTGAAACAGATTTGGAGACGAAAAGCATTTAAATCCCCTTACATATTATTTAAATATTTTATTTCACTATGAATATACCTTCTGAATTTGATGATATACGGCCTTTTGAGCCGGAAGAATTACCTGCAGTATATGAAAGACTGTTTTTAAATAAGCAGTTTCAAGCTGTTGTGAAATTCTTATATCCCGATGTACCTTTTGAAGATATAGCAGATAAGATGCGTACGTGTAAGACTAATATAGAATTTCAGCGTACATTCTGCTATACTTTTCTGGAAAGACTTCTTGCGAATACGAGTACAGGATGTGAGATGGATACCTCGGAGGTAGATAATAGCCGGTGTTATACTTTTATGAGTAACCATCGAGATATTGTCTTGGACGCAGCTCTTTTGGATAAGTTACTTTTAGATGAAGGGTTTCCTACAACTTGTGAAATAGCCATAGGTGATAATTTACTGAACCTCCCTTGGGTACAAGATATTGTCCGGGTAAATAAATCCTTTATTGTCCGTCGTGGTTTGATGGCTCGTGAACGACTGCAATCAAGTAAGGAGTTGTCTAAGTACATACACTTCGTGATTAACCAAAAGCACCAGAGTGTTTGGATTGCACAGCGTGAAGGGCGGGCTAAGGATTCAAATGATTGTACTCAGGAAGCAGTACTGAAGATGATGGTTATAGGGGGTGAAGGGACAGTCATAGATAGTTTGATAGATTTGCATATTGTCCCATTATCTATTTCTTATGAATATGATCCTTGTGATTTTCTGAAAGCGAAAGAGTTCCAACAGAAACGGGACGAAGAAGGATGGCAGAAAGGTACTGATGATGATATTCACAGTATGAAGACTGGCATCTTGGGCTATAAGGGACATATTCACTATCATGCTGCTCCATGTCTGGATGAATACCTCAAGACACTTGATCCTAGTACGAAAAGAACGGAGTTACTCTTGAAAATCGCCATGCATATCGATCAGGAAATTCACAGTCGTTATATGCTTTATCCTAATAATTATATTGCTTTGGATGAATATGAGGGGAACGATGTATATGCTTCGCATTATACTCCGGTACAGAAAGAGCACTTCGATGATTACCTGAATAAAAAATTGGCACAAATTGATTTGCCCAATAAAGATGTTGTTTACCTTCGAGAGCGTATGCTTTCTATGTATGCAAATCCTGCACGTAACTTTTTGGCAACGAAGGCATAGCCCTTATAAAAATTGAGAAAGTTGGAAGGCCAGGGAATTTAGAGTGTTCTCTGGCCTTCTTCAATGGATGGTGGTTCTTTCTTTTTCCATCTGTCAGATTCAAGTGTATTGTAATTAACGTGAGTTCGACGAATTCACGTTAAGTTAACAGTTGTTTGCGTTTATAACTGTTTATGTATGACCTTTTTCACAAAAAGAGAAGTAGGTGTTTTTTATGTAATGGGTTATAGGGACAAAAGATTTCTGAGATAAAATGTTCGTTATGTCTATGAGAAAAGTTGTTTATTTCTCTGCAACACATTCCATCTCAATAAGCCATTCTGGACGGCATACTTTGGCATGAACAAGGATATGGGGGATATCGGGATAAACTTGGTTCATAAAATTCTCTGTTGTTTCAGCATCTGCATCATCTCGAAGGTAAACGATGAAATATTTAATATCTTTCATAATAGCACCTCCATCAGCCAAAAGGGTACCTATATTTTCCAGCAGACGTGCTGTCTGACGAGTTATATCACCAGGATACATAACTTTTCCTTTTTTGTTGATACTGGCTGTACCGGATATAAAAAATTGTTGTTCTCCATTTATGGTAACTTTTGTACCTCTTTCAAAAGCTACTCCATAGTCTTGAGTGGGGTTAAGATGATCAGGAGCTTTCAAATATTGTATATTCTTTTCTTCGATATTCGGATAAGTAAGAAAATCCATTGCTACTCCAGCTTTTGGAGATGAAGAATATCCTCCTATTCCTGTACTGGCTATAAAATGAGTTTGAGAGGTAAGACCTTGTTTTTGAAAGAGACTATTGCGAGCCTGAACTACTCCAGGATAATTTACGTCAATATCTCTTACATATATCCAAGTGCGTATCAGGTTCTTTGCCATTGTCATACCTGTTCCTTCTAAGCTCTTCAAGTATTTCTGAAATAGACAGGTGGTTTGAAAATAAGAATCTTTTCCATTAGCTTCCTTACCAGTCAATCTAAAACTCTGAAAGATGAATGGACGGATGTTAGAGGAAGTCTTGATGAGTAGAGAAATCTTTGATCCAATCAGTGGAGGCTGTTCTATGATGGTGTTGGCGGCCTTTGATAATAATTCTTTGAATAGCAATGAGTGCTTAAGTTCTGAGTATTGGTTGAAGGCATCGCTTAGAAAAATTTTAGTGTAGCATAGATGTCTTCCCTCAGCTTTTTCGAGATCAAGATAATTGCCAAGATGCAGGTAAAGCTCACTAATGCGTTGTAAAAAGGTTCCTCTGCATTGAGGAGAAAGGATAATGTATCTGTTATTCATTTCTTATGAAGTAAATTTCTACATTTACAAAGATACAGCTTTTATACAAAAAAAGAATATTTCCGTCTAATTCAGAACTGAAAATACTTGGTTTTAGGGATAAATGATTGAACAGAATACGCTTTTTGGTGAGTTTGGTTATGATAAAAATAAAAACAGACATTCTTGAATATCATTAAGAATATCTGTTTTACTTATAAGGAATATAACATCTGCTACATTGAATATCCCTTTAAAGTGATTCTAACAAATGTTTGATAACCACTTCTGCTGAAATTTCTCGGTTGGCCGCTTCTGGAATTACAAGGCTGTGGTCACTTTCTATTACATCATCGGTAACAATCAATCCACGCCGAACTGGCAGACAGTGCATGAAATAACCATCATTAGTCCACTTCATGTGTTCTGTATCAATAGTCCAGTTTCTGTCTTGATTTAAGATTTTACCATAATCTGCTGGATTCTTGACACCTGGACAACTCCAGTTTTTGGCATAGACGAAGTCGGCTCCTTCCAAAGCTTTTTTCTGATTGTATTCAACTTTGGCATTTCCGACAAATTTCGGATCAAGTTCATAACCTTCCGGTTGAGTAATGACGAAATCCACATCAGCCGCATTCATCCATTGTGCAAATGAATTAGGAACTGCTTGGGGAAGAGCGCAGCAATGGGGAGCCCAACTCATAACAACTTTAGGATGTTTTGTCTTTTTATGTTCTTCAATGGTAATGAGGTCAGCAAAAGCTTGCAGGGGGTGGACAGTCGCCGTCTCCATAGCGAATACCGGGCGCCCGCTGTATTTTACGAATTGATTGACAATGGTCTCTGCATAATCGTAATCTCTGTCCTTAAGTCCAGCGAAACTACGTACACCGATTAAATCACAGTAACAGCCCATAACAGGGATAGCTTCAAGAAGATGTTCACTTTTGTCACCATCCATGATTACGCCACGTTTGGTCTCAAGTTTCCAGGCTCCGGCATTTACATCCAGGACGATAACGTTCATTCCTAAATTCAATGCTGCTTTTTGAGTTGAGAGTCGAGTACGTAGGCTGTTATTGAAAAAGATCATCAATAACGTTTTGTTTTTGCCCAGGTTTTGAAATCCAAAACGATTCTTTTTTACTTCCTCTGCCTCTTCGATTGCCTGATTGAGGTTGCCGATATTTTCTACATTAAAGAATGTTTTCATAATGTTATGTGATTTTTGATAGATCTGTGTTGAAGGCGATAAGTCGTTTTTTATGGACGTATCTGACCATGTCCGTCAATGAGCCATTTATAAGTGGTGATTTCTTCAAGTCCCATAGGACCTCTGGCTCCGAGTTTCTGCGTGCTGATACCTATTTCTGCCCCTAATCCGAATTGCCCTCCATCTGTAAAACTTGTTGCAGCATTTACATAGACACATGCAGCATCAACCAAAGCTTGAAAGTGCTGAGCAGTTGTCGGATTTTCTGTGATAATACATTCACTATGTCCACTACCATAGGTTGAAATATGCATTAATGCTTCATCAGGAGAGGCTACGGTTTTGACTCCCATAGCATAGCCAAGCCATTCTGTACTATAAGTTTTCTGGTCAGCATGAAAGAGCAAGTCTTCAGGATATTTACCTTTCAGAGCCAGATAAGCCTTTTCATCGACAATAAGTCTTACATGATGTTCTATAAGTGGCTGACAAAGTAACGGTAGCTCGGGAAGTCGCTTCTCATGGACAATCAGACAGTCTAAAGCATTACACACACTTGGTCTGCGGCATTTTGAATTGTTGATGATTGCTCTACCTATGTTTATATCACCAGACTCATCGAAATAGATATGGACAACGCCTGCTCCCGTTTCAATGACCGGGACTTTAGCCGTTTCACGTACAAATTTGATGAGTTGTTTGCTTCCACGAGGGATGCAGAGATCAATGTAGCCAACTGCTGTAAGCATCTCATTGGTAGCTTCGTGTGTCGCGGGAAGAAGAGTGACAGCGTATGGACTGATATGAAAATGTTTCAGTACCTCATGAATTATTTTTACTTCAGCTTTATTAGTTTGATCAGCATCTTTCCCTCCTTTTAAAATACACGCATTACCACTCTTGAAACAAAGAGAAAAGACATCAAAAGTTACGTTTGGTCGAGCTTCATAGATCATTCCAATAACTCCAAAAGGCACACTGACGCGTCTAAGGTGAAGTCCATTAGGGCGGATGGTTTCTTTTGAAATCCTACCTAAAGGTGAGGGTAGGTTAGATACGTGGCGCATGTCAGAAGCAATGTCTTGTAGTCGCTTGTCAGTAAGCATTAACCGGTCATACATCGGATTCTGAGATCCCATTCGTTCCAAATCTATGAGATTGGCTGCTAAAATTTCTTTTTGATGATCTATAATGGCTGTAGCTACAGCATTCAATATTTCATTACGTTGGTCATCAGACATAAGTCCAAGAGACGTACTGACTGCCTTTGCTTGTTTAAATGTATTTTCTAATTGCATTGTTCTTCCTTTCCTGGTAATCTATTATTAATATAGAATTGGGCAAAATAAAAGAAAGATTTTATTCCATATAGAGATAATCATAATGGATAAGTGGTTTGATGTCATGGATTCCGATATTTTTACGAGCTTCATCAGCAGAATAGCCACTTCTTCCAACGGCGATAATTTTACCGTTCGTATCTATCACATCAATAATATCGCCTTCTTCAAAATCACCTTCAATAGTTGTAACACCGACGAGTAACAGGCTTGTTGCTTTTTCGCCTTTAAGAGCGTCTGTCGCATTTTTGTTAATAAAGACACGACCCTTGGCAAAACTTTCACTATGAGCAATCCATTTCTTGACTGTAGTAGTTGGATTAGGATTAGGCCTGAATTCGGTGTGCATTGTCTGTTGGGGTTTGGTAACTAATTCTACAAGAATATTCGGAGTCTTTCCATTTGCCAGTATCACTTTGATACCCTCTTCAGCAACACACCTTGCGATTCGGGCTTTTGTAATCATGCCGCCTCGTCCGAAGCCGCTCTTGGTGTTCTGGATATATTCACTTAAGTCATGGTCATAATTGACCATAGGAATAACACGAGTAGTTGGAGATTTGGGATCACCATTATAGATACCATCTACATTTGTGAGGATAATAAGTGTTTCTGCTCCCATCATAGAAGCAATAAGGCCGGAAAGTTCATCGTTATCAGTGAACATCAGTTCCGTCACGCTTATGGTATCGTTCTCGTTGACAATAGGCATGACACCGTTTTCAAGCATTACTGTCATGCACGAGCGCTGATTGAGGTATTCCTCTCTTGTAGAGAAACTCTCTTTCATAGTAAGAATCTGCCCTACCGGGATATTATATTCACGGAAAAGTTCATTATATAGACTGATTAATTTAACTTGTCCTACTGCAGAATATAACTGCCGTTGGGCAACGCTACCCAGTTTCTTGTCTATCTTTAAGTCATTATGACCACTGGTGATAGAGCCGGAAGATACGAGAATAGTCTCGTATCCATTCCGTCTCAATGTTACAATTTGGTCGACTATAGCCGACATCCTTGTTACATCAAGTTTTCCGTCATCTTGGGTCAGTACGTTGCTACCTACTTTGACTACGATTCTTTTCTTCATCTTTTATCTTTTCATTGTCTTTCTCACGAATTTCCACCCTGCGAATCTTACCGGAAATGGTCTTAGGAAGTTCATCGACAAATTCAATTACTCGTGGATATTTGTAGGGTGCAGTTTCATGCTTGACATGATCTTGTAATTCTTTTATCAAGTCAGGACCAGCCTTGGACTTATATTCTTTAGATAAAACAACCGTGGCCTTAACGATATACCCTCGGATCTCGTCAGGTATACCGGTTACGGCACATTCTACTACAGACGGATGAGTCATCAAAGCATTTTCTACTTCAAAAGGCCCTATACGATAACCACTACTCTTAATGACATCATCAATTCGCCCTACGTACCAGTAATAACCCTCTTCATCGCGCCAGGCCATATCTCCGGTATGATAAAAGCCATCATGCCAAACTTCCCTTGTTTTGGCCTCATCGCGATAATAACCTTTGAATAATCCTATAGGTTTACCGTTGAGGGTATTGATACAAATCTCACCACGTTCACCGTCTTCACACTCTTTGCCGTCCGGGCGGAGTAAACATACATTATATTGAGGGTTGGGCTTTCCCATACTTCCTGGTTTGGGAGTAATCCAGGGGAATGTTCCCAGAGTCATTGTTGTTTCCGTCTGGCCAAATCCTTCATGAATATGCAATCCAGTACGTTTGAAGATTTCCTCTTCAACAGAGGGATTCATAGCTTCACCGGCTGTGGTGCAGTATTCCAGACTACTTAAATCATATTTTTTTACATCTTCCAAGATTATATAACGATAGATTGTTGGAGGTGCACAAAAAGATGTAATATGATATTTGGACATTGCTGTCAGAATCTTCTTGGCCGTAAACTTCTCATGATCAAACACGAAGACGGTTGCTCCAGCAAACCATTGCCCGTAGAGTTTTCCCCATACTGCTTTTCCCCATCCTGTATCGGCAACCGTCAGGTGAATACTGTTTTCATTCAAGTTGTGCCAGAACTTACCCGTCGTCAGATGCCCTAATGCATAAAGAAAGTCATGTGCTACCATTTTAGGTTCTCCGCTTGTACCACTTGTGAAGTAGATTAGCATTGTATCCTCATTGGAGTTGACATATTCTGGGCGGCGGAACTTCGGTGCTTTTTGCCATTCTTTATGCCAATCATGAAAAGATTTAGGAATCAGAGGTCCTACAGAAATCAATACTTTTACACTTGGACTTTCAGGCATTGCTTGCTGGATTTGATCAAGGACATACTCGTCACCTACACAAACAATGGCTTTGATACTTGCCCGTTGATTGCGATACTCTATGTCTTTGCTGGTTAGCATGTGAGTAGCAGGGATGGCGACAGCACCGATTTTATGTAATCCTAGCATGCAAAGCCACCATTCATAGCGACGTTTTAATATCAACATGACTTTATCACCGCGTCCAATACCAAGGCTTTGGAAATAGGAAGCTGTTTGGTCTGTTTGTATTTTTAAATCTTTGTAAGTAGACCGAATTTCTTCACCCCTTTCGCTAGTCCATAGTAAAGCAAGTTTGTCTGGCCGTATTCTTGCCCATTCGTCCATGACGTCATAAGCAAAATTAAAGTTCTCGGGTATGGTAAATTTTAAATGTTCTTTAAAATCCTTCTCGGAAGAAAAACTGGTCTGTTTTAAGAATCTCTCTATCATTTCTTTTCTATATGATGTTGCGTTATTTGATGACGCAGTTTATTTTAAATAACTTTTTATTATAATTATTCAATGACAATGTCAAGGAAAATCGCAGATTGATCTTTAAGTGCACGCATACAATGGGGGTGACGGCCATCATAGTAGATGCTATCTCCTTCGTTCAATACCATAACCTTGTCATCGATAGTAATCTCGAGAGTACCCTTGATAACCAGATCAAATTCCTGGCCATTAGTAGTATTCTTGTTGTGATTTTTATTATCTGGCAATGGGTCAACCTGGGCGAAGAACGGGTCGATTTTTCTCCCTCTGAACCCCGATGCGATGCTTTGATATTTATAATCATCGCCCCGGTCTATTTCCGGTCCTTCACCTTTACGAGTGATGTAGTAGCTACTCATGTGCGGTTCCTCGCCGAAAAGCAGTACTTCGAGGTCGATGCCATATCTCTTGGAAATTTTCGATAGTCTATACACGGAAGGATCAGCCTTTCCTTCTTCGATCTTAAAATAATGCTCCAGACTGATTCCGCAAAGATCCGCTACTTCCTGTGCGGGGATGTTGAGTACATCTCTCAATCCTTTTAAGCGTTCCCCGATTTGTTTAATAGCTTCTTCCATAATTGTTATTTTTTAAAGTTGCGTTTGCGAAATTACGAAATCTTTTCCGAAGTTTTCTTTTAATTAGTTGCTTTTTTGCCAGGAGTTAAGACAAAATGCAGAAATTTGCACAATTGGTGCGAAGTGTGTAATTATTCTATGCACAGAATGCTTTTGTATGTGCAGTTTCTTGTGGGCATTAGGTTTTTCTTACTCGTTAATGAAAATATCTCTAGCCTATAGAGAACTTTTCTTTACCTGTGAGTTTACATGCCCGCTTTAAGCCCACGTATAACGGCACTGGTAAAACCAGAATGTTCCATTTCATTGAGTCCCTTGATCGTTACACCACCAGGAGTAGTCACTTGATCTATTGCGGCTTCAGGATGCATTCTTGTATTCTGAAGTAATTTGACAGCTCCTTCTACAGTTTGAGCTACAATTTTTGTAGCATCACTAGCTTTGAATCCAAGTTCTACGCCCCCTTCTGCGCTGGCACGGATATAGCGCATCGCATAAGCAATGCCACAACTTGCCAGTGTCGTTCCGGCAGTAAGTAATTGTTCAGTTGTAATTAGACTTTCTCCTAATTCATCAAAGAGATCCGTAATTATCTTTGTTTGTTCTTTATTGGCACCTTGTGGGACAATAAAGGTCATGGAAGCTTTTTCGGCGATAGCAATATTAGGGATTACCATGAAATATGGAAGAGTGCTTCCGTTTTTATCCAACCACTCACTAATCTGATTAGAAGAAACTCCGGCAGCAATAATGATTAGTAATTGCTTTTTGTAGTCCAGACTGTTTTTTATTTCTCTTAGGACGGCCTCTAAAGTCTCAGGCTTGACGACAACAGAAACAATATCTGCCTTTGCAGCTATAGAATTTTCTGTAGTGACGCTGGCACCTTCTTTTGTATAATGTTCCAGTTTTGCAGGTTTGGGGTCTGCAACGGTAATATCTTCTGGTTTAAAAGTTTGGTCTTTCAATAGACCTTCTGCAAATGCACCTCCCATAGCGCCTGCTCCAATAACTGATATTTTCATATGTTTTTTATTTCACCCATCTATATAAAATGGGAAGTTTGACAATATTTTAACTTACTTCTTATCTATTAAAAATAAAGGATCGATTTACAAAGATAATAAAAATAAAAGATTCTCCTTCTGAAACCTTATTTTATTCAGAATAATAAGAGTGTCGTAATTTTTTGCAGGCTGAAATCATATATGCCTTTGAAGATAGATACTGTGATCGATGCATTTCGGGAATTCTTCTTTATAGTGAGAAACCATAATAAGGGTTTTGTTTTTTCGTTTGCAGAAAGTCTCTATAATGTCTTTGACCATACGTCGATTGGTGTTATCCAAACCGTGTAGAGGTTCATCAAGTATAAGCAGCTCGGGATCTTTTACGAAAGCTCGTGCGAGGAGAACCAGTCGTTGTTCTCCGCTGGAAATCTTCAGGAATGAACGATGTTCCAAATTCTCAAGTCCGAAGATATGTAACCAGAATCGACATGTCTCAAATTCTTCTGTTGAGGGTTTGGCATAAAGTCCTACCGAGTCCTTCAATCCACTAGCTACGATGCGGATACATTCGAGGTTCTTCTGATAAGACCTTTGTAGTTCTGGGGATACATAGCCAATATGTTTTTTGATATCCCAGATGCTTTCACCACTGCCTCGTGGGCAATCAAAAAGAGTGATGTCACAAGCATAACTCTGTGGATTATCAGCACAAACCAAACTTAGAAGAGTTGATTTCCCAGCTCCATTTTGCCCTTGTAATGCCCAATGCTCACCATTATATACAGTCCAGTCCAAATCCTTTAGAATCGTACGTTTACCGTAAGTGATACTTACTTTATTCATCTTTACCACTTCATGGGTATGGTACTCGTTTGATTTGTAAGGGAGGTTGATGATTTCCTGTTCATTTTCTTGGTTCAATACTCGTGTCGGAAAAGGAATGCGATGAGTTAAGTATTCTTCTCTAGTTACTTTTGGATAAACCTTCAAATCTTTTACTTCTACTATATGAGTGATAAACTCTGGAATATCATCTAATTTTGATAGAATCAAAATAATCTGAAGATGGTGTTCTGCTGCCAGTTGGGAAAGAAGTACTTTCAGTTGGATACGAGTATCGGCATCCAGTCCGATGAAAGGATTATCCATAATCAGTACGCGTGGTTCTGCAAATAAGGTTTCAGCCAGTTTGAATTTGCGCAGTTCGCCACTGGAAAGAAGTATGATATACTTATCCAGAAAGGATTTCATCTCAAATTGTTTATAGATACGCTGTTGCAACGCACGGCGTTCAGGCGTATCTTCGCCTGCGAATTGAAATGCTTCTTCGAGTTTTGATGCTACGGTCGGTGTATGTTCATCTATTTCCTGTTGGTTCCAACGTTGCTGGAGATAATAAGTCTTATCATTATCTCCTCCGTAACTGTCTCGGAAAGTAATATATCGGATATTATCGCTTACTCGCTCTTTCGTACTTGGAGAAAAGTCATATTCTGGATCATGCATCAAGAGAGGATGTCTCCCTATAATGATGTCTGCCAATAGAGATTTTCCTCCTCCATTGGGACCTACTATGGCAATATGTTCTCCATCTTTTGATTCAAAATTTACAGGTTCGGCTAAACGCCATTCCGGCATACGTGGGATACCTTGGTTGATACGGATGATTTTCTGCATGAATATAGTGCTATTCTGTTTTTATTGATTTTTTAATTGGTGGCCTATTTACCTTTACACTTAGAATTCATTGAGTACAGTTTCTAGTTTTTCGATGAATAAGTCAGCCTCGTCCCTGGTCAAGCAAAGAGGGGGGAGAATACGCAGAATATTCTTTTGGGCACAACCCGTAAAACAGTGTTGTTGATAAATTAATTTATTACGAACATCCTTCTGTTGGATATCCATAACAACTCCGATCATAAGTCCACGGCCTCTAACTTCGAGAATATGCTTGTTGCGCTGTTGAAGTTCCTTTAACTCCTGTATGAGATACTCTCCTACGAGGTGAGCATTTTCTACTAATCCTTCTTTTTCAAAGACATCAAGTACGGCAAGAGCAGCCGTGCACGCCAGATGATTCCCTCCAAAGGTCGTTCCTAGTTCACCGGAGAAAGGTTGGAATGCCGGTGAGATAAGCACTCCTCCCATGGGGAAACCATTGCCAATGCCTTTGGCTACAGTAATCAGATC
>ENA-UOOK01003057-UOOK01003057.1-fermentation-metagenome-genome-assembly--contig:-NODE-3057-length-19510-cov-12.802930_pt1 | contig 19510 bp, 24 predicted proteins | sample MGYA00245777_ERZ724023 | MGnify/ENA primary metagenome ERZ724023 (study PRJEB28704, sample SAMN03018312) | fermentation metagenome | biome: anthropogenic terrestrial biome; feature: soil...
CTTTAAAATAGTTCCATCAATCGCAACATGATTAAAACCAATCAAATCATATTTTATACAAATATCAACGGTGTATCGGAATAATTTCTCAATTAAAAACATATTACTATTATAAAAACGTGCAATAGTTGATTTACTTGGTTTTTTTATTATTTAAAATGTAATTACAAGTTTCATCATTATTTTTCACCCAATTTTCCAGTTCACGACAACTATTTTTATTATTTAAAATACCCCAAACAATAAAACCCAATAATTCATCTGTTTTATAAGTTTTTGGCCTTCCCACGTCTTTTTTTATCGTTTTCTAATAAAAATTCATATTCCTCTAAAAAACTCTGAATAATCCGTTTAACAGTAAAAACAATGTTATTTGTCCCTAAATTTTCTTCTGGAATATTTAATATAAAATTAGACTGTATTCCTCTATGTTCTGCTGCATTAATCATGAATAACACATCCTTTTATCCATAAAAAAAAAATTAATTCTTTTTTTTTTATTAAAAACACTGCAAAAGAAACCAAAAAATTTAAGTCCCATAAAAAACTAAAAAAGCTAACGTGGGAATTTTTTGGTATTCTTTCGCCAATTAATACTTTAAATTCCCACATATTTAAATTTAACTATATAAAAACTGATAAAATCAAAAAACATACCATATTAACAAACTAAAAAACAAAAATCACAAGTAAACAGTCTAATAATTCCAAAAAAAATTCGAAAAATGAATTATGGAACAATCCCTTCAAATCATTTTTTCCTTCCATGTGGGCAGATATACACGCATAAACCGCAAACTTCCCATTTTGTCCCTTCATGAAGATATTTTTCACATCTACTGGCATCATAACGCGTTTCTCGAGGTTCATCTTCCTTAAAAGCTGAACCAGTGAATGCAGAAACCGGGCAAATATCCACACATTCCGTACAGTTCCCACACTTTTCATCTGGGGATGTTCCAGTAACATTAAGGGGAGCATCAGTTAGTATGGTTATCCAACGTACCCTTGGGCCTGCTTCTGGTGTGATCAACATACAGCTTTTCCCAATCCACCCATGACCAGCCAAGTGAGCGGCTAATTTATGGGAAAAAACTGCACAGATACGTTCATCATCGTAACGTTCCGATGCAGGGATAGGGAGCGCCTCGTAACCACTATTCTGAATCTGACTACTTATCCTGGATGCAAGAAGATCTAACCGTCGGTTAATGATATCGTAGCCATGGTGGCGGTAATTTACTGCCACAGCCCTTTCCTCGCGTTGGGGGAGTTGGTCTACAATGCTATCAATTATTCGTATTCCTAATGAAATAGCCCGGGGATAAGAAGCAACTTCCTTTCCACCCTGTTCTTTAATAAAATCATGGGCCGATGATAGATCAGCTACTCCAAAAAAATCTGCTCCTTCATCCTAGGCAGTTTTACTTAATTCTTTGTTTAAACCCATTAAAAAACACCCTAAATCTTATAAATCACAGAACAATCGATTCTCATCAATGATAATCATGATTTAAATCCGTTTTCCATAGAGAACAACGAAATTATAATATTTATAATAAACATCCACATCAACAAAACCGATTTCTTCGAGCCATTTGAAATTATCTGCCAATGATGCTGGTTTATCCAGTTCCATTCGGCCCAATATGATATTCTTATCTGATTTGGATAAACCACTCATATCTATTTTGTCTAACCAGTTCCGATAGTACTCCTTCTCATTGGCAGGGTAGGGTCCCATAACCTGATCGGCATTGATGAAAACACCCCCTGGATTCAGATGTTGGTAGACCTTTTCATACAGTAACCTCTTATCAGGGTGTTCTAAGTGGTGAATGGAAAGAGATGAAACCACAATATCAAATTGGCCTTTGAAGTCTTGTTTCAAGTAGTTTGCAACCATAAAACGAAAGTTTTGGGCATTTTTAAACCGAGTTTTGGCAATATTTAACATTTCTTCTGACAGATCAAGGAGGAGAAAATCTCCATCAGGGTATTTATTGTGGAGATGTAATGTTAAAAGCCCAGTTCCAGCACCCAAATCAAGTATTTTTGGTTTTGGATTTTCAACATTGGCTAAATCAACTGTGATCCGGTAAAGATCTTCCAGACACGGAATCACATGTCTTCGTTGTTTGTCATATTCTTCGGCACCTTGGCTGAATTTTTCTTTCAGCACATCATGACGATTTGTATATTCCAATGAATATTCCCTCCTATTTTTTTTTATTCAGAAATTATTTCATGTTTAAAATTGGAATTTAGTTGGGCGTATGATCCAATGAATTGTTCTAGAGTTATTGATCTTCTTTTAAATCTCTCCAATCATTTAAAATATTATTTAGTTTTCCAGTTTTTCAATTCAGTTGTTGTTTAAAACATTAATTTAAACTTAAAACCAGTATCCAAAATGACGATGTGATAATTTATCTGCAATTTCCTGCCTTGTTGGGCGCACTAGGAGGGGTGTAGGCATTAGATCAAATTAAAGTTCTAAACTAGCTAATTCTTTTGTAATCTTCTGAATTCTCTTGTTACTAAATTTACTTTATGAAAAATGATAACGAGTAGGTTCTGGTGTATTTTTTCATAAGCAAGACATCAAAAATAAATAGTAACCAGTTTTTTTTTAATTTCAATTAGCTATTATTGTTTAGTCTGATGTGGTAAATATAATTCTGGAATGAGTGCAGGGGAAGGGATTCGAACCCTTGAAGGCCTACGCCAGAGGATCTTGAGTCCACCCCCTTTGTCCACTCGGGTACCCCTGCATTACTTTTTTGTCATATTTTTAAAAGGTTTAGGTTTCTATTCAAGTGAATATTTAATTTGGTCTAAAAACATGTTTTATCATTTAAATCAGCTCTGTAGGTTTTGGATAATTTCCCCCCCCTACTTTAAGATGTTATGAGATATGTTTTCACGTGTTCACCACATCCATATTTTGCAATGTCCTTTTTGAGGGGGAATATAATATTTTTGTTTAGTATTCAAAACGTTTTTAGACTTTTTATTCCAGCTCGAAGATTCGCATCTTTTAGCCGGAAGTTCACCATCTGACTCTACTGTGTTCACGGAACAATCCAGCACTCGTAAATATTTTCATATGATCATTATCCCTATTTGGTTCAGTGATTACCATGATAAACTGCATAAAATCCATCAGTATCGGCATAAACTGGTTTAAAACCGAAGTGTTCTGCTTTTTCCATGGTTTTTTTAATGTAATCCCTTCCCCATGCGGTGATAGCATCAGCACATTCCAAACGGTACCATCTGAAACGGGAATAGCCATAAACTCCATACATGGAATTGGCCAGTCGTTTCAGTGCTTCTTGTTGCACGTTGAGAAACTTCTTCTCCTCATCATTGGAAGACTCTTTCATCATGGTCTTAAGACGCATTCTTTCGTGGAGAATATTGCCGATGATTGATGGGACAAAACCAGCAGGTTCTTTAAGGAACATGTACTGTTTTTCAGGAGAGATGTGACATTTTTTATCGTCACATTCAGTCACCAGGGTATCTGGAGAGACGTTTTTTGAAATGATAATGCTGGGGTAAAGACTCCTGAAATCGAAGTAGACAATATTTTCATGCAATCCTTTCACTGGGTCTTTAACGTAGCCTCCTGAGGCTTTTTTCCCTCTTCGATTTGAGTATTGTGATGCGGATGGTTTATTGGGTACTACTTCTCCTTGTTCATATGCTTTGCGGATAAGATACCATTCTACTAATTGTCCAGTTGCCATGCGAGCAACATCAAAAAATGGTTGTCCAACTATTCTGGTTAACTCTAGAGTCAAAGGTAACATTTTCTCTCCAATTTCTGTGACAGTTACTGCGTCATCCAATGAGTACTTAAAGAGTGTTTCCAGTTTTTCGCCACCTTCACTCCAGTAGTGGTGTATTTCATCACCTGGAATATCCTGTTTTTCCTGGTCAAAAAGTTCTAAATAGACTCTTTCCAAGGTGTAACGATCCAGTTGCAGATAACGACGCATTATAAGATAAAGATCAACATGAACTCGTCCTTTCACCAGCGCAGCATTAGCATAACCTTTTTTCATAAATTTTAATTGTGAACCATCTGTACCCAAGTTTAGGGGAATGTTCAAGAGTTCTGCCCGATCTTTTATGTAGGGGAAATCGAAATTGTCAGAGTTATAACCAATGAGTAGGTCAGGATTTTCTTTTTGTATGATTTCAACAAATCTTTTAATGATTTCAGATTCGTTTTTCACAGTTTCCACAAAATCAAGACTTGATCTTTCGGTGGATATTACCTTTTGAAGTCCTTGATTACTGGAAAGGCTGATCATAATTATGGGGTCTTCTTCTGATTTGGGCATTCCTTTAGGGTTGTAAACTTCAATATCCAAGCTTAAAATATTAAGATCAGGAAAATCAGAACTAATTGGTTGAATTTCGCCTTGTAACTTGAATATGTTGGCTAGATAATTATTGCTGATTTCAGTTATATCCAGGGGGGGAACCGTTTTTCCTTCTACTTCCACCTCTGCCATGGGGAATAATCCCTTATCGATTAAGTATCTGCGGTAGAATGGAATATCATGTTCTCTTATGTCTTTAACACTTGGTAAATCTCTTATTTTATCTCTTAATTTAGGAACATCTTGTGGATGGTTGAAAGTTACTTTTATGAAATGTTTATTTTTAGCTAAATCTTTCATTTCCACCTTTTCCACTTTTTCCACATTCAATTCTTCTATTTGCTCTTGACACTCTTCTATGTCTCGAGGAACTACGTAGATGTAGGGTTGGAATCCATCATCAAGGACGATAATGGAAGTTTCATTTTCATCGTTCTTTTCTCTTCCAAAGAGCCTAATAATCGCTTTTTCGCCCCTGGTGATGTAGTCAATATCCAGGAGCACCATTCTTTTGGTTTCCATACGTTCTTATTTATATTAATCGAGGTATAAAATAATTGTTTAATGAAGATTTTTGAAATTTAAATCTTAAAAATCTATGATGCATGGGAATAATAATATAATTCGTAATGACGCTTAAAGTTTTAATTCAGACAGTTTAATGTTCTTAAAGGTATTTTAAAAACATATTAATACTTTCCAATTACCATATTTTTTTACCAGAAGTTGCCAATGCCTTGGGATTTGGTGGGATAATACTATCTTCAGAACTTAGTCATATATTGCAAGTGTAAATATTGTCAACGGTTAACAACATGATCGGTGTAATCAGATTGAATTGGGTTAGATAAAAAATATTATCAAAATTAGTAACAACACATCTTCCGGAGTTTAAAGTTCAATGAAATTTCAAAAAATGGATAGACAGAAACATGATTCAAACAAGGTTTCGGCAATAATTTATGAAGCTGATGTTGATACCTTCAATTTTTTCTTTGGCAATAAAGAAAAAGCATCCAAAAAAATTGAAAAACTGGTAACTGCTGGTGATAATGATCTAGGATTTCAGCGGACATATGTTGTAACCAATGAAGAAAATCAAATTTTAGGAGTAATGGTCTACTCAACTGGTGGTGAAGATGATAAATTCAGGCAATCAAAGGTTATTTTTAAGAATTTTAACATTATCGATTCGTTAAAGTTCATCATGATTGAGGTACTTGATGGAATTTTCCTCTCGGATCTTGAGGAGAATGATTATTATTTTGCCATTGTAGCTGTTGAAGAAGACTCAAGAGGACAGGGAATAGGTTCTTTTATCATAGAAGGGGGTATAAAAGAGGCCAGGAAACAAGGATGTAAAAGAGTGGTTTTGGATGTTGATTTTGAAAATAAAGCTGCTTTAAGATTTTATAAAAAATTAGGATTTAAAAAATTCAATACAAAGAGTTTTTCATTTTTTAGATGGGAAAAAGAGGTTTACAATATGGAATATTTATTGAATGATGATTAAAGATTTTTTTTTTAAATCCACTATTATATTGTGGAATCACTCTTTTTTTTGATTCAACTTTTGAGGTTAATTTACGGAAACTATATATATTATAAATCTAATATCGATCATTTGATATCGGTTACTTGATATTTATTATTGGAAAAAGATGATGAATTCAGTTTAATTAAATTTAAATGAGTATATAGTATCTAACAACCGATATTATTTCATCATATGATAATGGAGGTTTCATGGTGTGGGATGTATTTAAAAATCTTCACAAGGAGTTTCATGAAAGGATGGGACAAATGCAAAGATTTGGAGGCTTAAGAATCTGGATTCTCCATGTAATTGATGAACATGGGCCGGTAAATGGTGTGCAGATTATGGATGCAATTCAAGCACACCAGGAGACAGTTGAAAAAATAGTTTCATCTGATAGCTTATCTTGCAGGGGCTCTAAACATTTTAAAAAACATAAAAGGCCTTCTCCGGGTTCTGTATATCCAATGCTTAAAAAAATGGTTAATGAGGGCCTAATCATTAAAATTGGAGATGGGAAATATGAATTAACTGAAAAAGGACGTGAAATTAACTATAAACTATCTGGACAGTTTGGATTTCATGGAAAAATGGATCGTGGAGAACTATCAATTAGAAGAGCATTAATCGAAATCGAAGGATATGTTTCTTACTTGGAAGACATTAAAGAAGGAAAACTTACCCCTCATGGGGAATCAATTGAGGAATTAAGTGAAAGATTGAAAAAAATCAAACAATCGCTCCCAGAAAACTAATCAAGTATAATGTTTTTATTAGCTCATAATGAGATTTTTTTTTCATAATGAGATTTTTTTTAATATAAAAATATTTTTAGGGGATATTATGGAATTTGAGAATAAACTAAGAGATTTTATTGAAACAAAATGTGAAGATTATTTTTTAGGCACTGTTGATTTGTCCAATGCTGAAAATTCTATCACTGGCAAATATTCAGCACTCTTAAAAGAATACCCACAAGCTATTTCTATAGGAGTAACTATACCTCCTATAATTCTAAATGAATCAAAATACAATGTTAATGCTATAAACAACGTTTATATCACAGTTCACCACATATTAAAATCAATCACGTCATATTTAAGTAATTTATTGGAACATGAAGGTTACAATGCACTAGCTGTGCCTACAACAAAAGGAATAATGGACAAAACTTATGTTTCATTCCATGAAATTGTGGCAAATCTTGCAAACATGGGAAAATTTGAAAAAAATTATTTAGTCACACCACAAGTTGGCTCGAGAGTTAACTGGGGAACTGTACTAACTAATGCACCTTTAAATTTTGTAAAAAATGAAATCAAGGTTGATTAAAATGTTTACCGAATTTAAATTAAAGTGTTGAACAAAAAAAAGATTCGTCACCCTAAAATCTCTTGAATTTATTGCTGAAAACATTAAAAAAATTTTTAAAGAAAATGGATAATAGCCATAATCGATTATATAAATAAAAAACTCAGTTTTACAGGATTTTTTAGGTATTACACTCCAAAAAATCTTATTCTAGATATCATGAATGGGCTTGGCTTTCATCCCCTCAAAAAGCAAGATTTTACTCCAGATCAACTATTTTTACTTTATTCATGTCTAACAATTGTAAAAACAACACATTTTTTTAAATCCACTCCTTTCGGGAATTATTAAGATGGAATGACAGCATGCACTTGTTGTTAATCATCAGTTCCCATTAAACAATTTTTCAGCAGGACAACCTAATTCACTCTGTTTATACTTGTTACAAGTTAAAAAAACTCCTAATAAATGCATTGCCAGCCATTGAAAGAATAATCGGGATAATTAATGAGATTAGGATTATCCAAGAAAATTCCATCATTAAAATGATTATTCCACCAATTACTGGAAAGAGGGTCACCATCAAGTCCGGGGGTCGTGTCTTCCCAGTTAAATTTTCGCTGGGTAAACTGAGAACTGTCTTTTTGTCTGAAGAACAAAGCACTAAACTTGCCTTTGCCAAAACCACAGACCTTGTCATAGTAGTAGCAGTTTGCACAACCATATTTTAAGAGTCGTATTTCCATCAAAAGGCAATATACAATGTAAAGAATTGCAAAAATTAATCCTAAGCCGAAAAGAATGTATGCACCTACAAAGTAAATCGATAATGAAACCAAGTTGGGTACAAGGACGATCTACATTGGATAATTTTCATGGCAACGAATTTCCATGTATAATTATTTTAATAATTGTAATTAATAACTTATTGGTATTCAATAATCATCCTGAAATAGTTGTTACTACCAATGAAGCACATACAAAATAATGCCACAAATATTGTTTAAGGAGGGGACTTATGGTGAAGATAGGAATAATCGTGCATTCACAAACAAATAATACGTATTCTGTTGCTGAAAAACTTCAGAAAAAACTTCAAAAATCTGGAAACGAAGTTAATATTGAAACAGTGAACATGGTCGGGGGTAATAAACCTCAAAGTGAGGACATCCAAATTGAAAACCCTCCAGATGTAACTGGATATGATGGTCTAATTTTTGGCTCTCCTGTACATGCATTTTCACTGGCACCGGCAATGAAAATTTATCTGGAACAAATTCAATCTTTGCAGGATAAAAAAGTCGCATTATATGTTACGAAGTCATTACCTCTCAAATTCACAGGTGGAAATCGTGCCATTGGTCAAATGGAAAAAATCTGCAAATCTAAAGGTGGAAATATTGTGGGATCTGATATTGTGATATGGCGAGGGGATATTGATAAAAATATCAATGCACTGACTCAAAAATTCAGTTTAATATTCTAAATTATGAAAAATAGAACTGTTATATGAAAACAGAGATTTATTATTTTCCAGGCACCGGCAATTCTCTAACTGTTGCCAGAGACATTGCTAGAACAACTAATTGAAAATTAATCTCAATCCAGTGAATAATATAGAATAGTTGAAAACAGACATTAAATGGCTGCATAATTGTGAATTTTGTCTGGCTTGTTTTTCACCGGTGTCAAAATAATGGCTATTGTAGTACTAAAAAATACAAAGATATCATCTTCCGGATGTTAAACTGTCAGATATGATGATGAAGTAAGGATTATTTTTGTTATGATTATATTTATATGATGAATAAAAATGATATAAAAAATAGCACTTCAATGCACAATTTGTTGATAATAAAATTGCATAGAGTTTTTTATGATAATTTGCAGGAGTTTTTATGAAAAAAGTGTTCTTGTGGTGGTTAGTTGCAGGGAGTAAAGGCGGAGAAAACCGTGCCCGGATAATAATTGAACTAAAAACAAGACCATACAATGCTAACAAACTTGCTGAAAGACTATGTCTTGATTATAAGACGATTAGGCATCATATTAATGTTTTAGATGAAAATAATATCGTTGAATCAACTGGGGAGAAATATGGTGCATTATATTTTCTTTCAAGTGAGATGGAAGATGTTTACGACACTTTTATAGATATTTGGAATGAATTTAAAAAAAGTGATAAATAAATATACGTAAAAAGAAGGTACAAACCATGTTAATGTTGTTAACTCTATTAGGACTGTCAAATTTAATACCTACCTTATTTGCATTGATTAAATCTTCGGCTTTAATAACTAGTATTGCCAACATCATTCTTTTAATTGGAATGCTCTATGTGTACTTAGAAAGACATTTGAAAATCAAATCCAAATTTACCACAGCACTTGTCTCATTTTCATTACTTTTTCTTGCACAGAACATATTATTTTCAGTTTATTTCGTATACAATCTTCCTGAAACAATAATCAACGCTATATTACCTTTAATATTTTTAGGACTTGAATTTGCAGCATTAACTCTTCTTTTGATGATAACAAGGGAATAATTATCAATTTTTTATATTTTTTAATCTCTTTTTTCATGAACTGTATAATTTTAAAGTTTCAAAATTGGGATGAATTTGGAGGGAAAAAAGAGGAAAAGTTGAATTAATTATGGAAAAATTACTTTTAAGTGTTTAAACTAGAATTAAATAAAGGTTTAGGACTTTAAGAAAATCAAAGGATTCAAAATCATGCTTTTGTAAAAAATCAGAAATGGAGTTTTTAACATGGTAGATGTAAAAGAAATCAAATCATTAAAACTGACACCATTCACCAAGATGTCAGCTTCAATATATGGGATTTTAGGCCTTATTAGCGCTATAGTGATGTTGATAGTGCTTATTATTGTGCAAACAACAGGTATAATCCCTCAATTAGGGCAATTTAACTTGATAATTGGATTAGGAGTACCTCTAATTATCCTGATTCCAATAGCTTCGTTTTTCTGCACGATTGTGGCTAGTTTTTTCTCTGCAATGCTTTACAACATACTAGTACCAAGACTGGGTGGTTTAAAGTTAGAATTAGAAGGTAATGATGTGGAAAATATTCAAGTAATTTCATTTTCCCTGATACTGTCTGTTATCAGTGCAATATGGGCTTTTATCGCAGGATTAGTTCTGGCAGCAGTATTATCGCCCCTGTTATCATTTATAGGTGCAATTGTTACCATGCCGGAAGCAGCCAATCTAACAAATAATATAACTCAGGTAACTGGAACTACCATGTCCACAGGAGCGCAATTAGAAACAGCAGGGGTAATTTTATCTTTGGTTTTAATAATTGGGCTTCCTATAATGGTATTTGTGTTTGGATTTATCTGGAATGCTTTGTTGGCAATATTCTATAACTATATAGTTTCTAGAGTAGCCAAGATCCAGCTTGAGTTTGGCCAAGTTACCGGAAGTTTGTATGAACTTAAACACATACCGGTCTTACCAACTGCCCTGGCAGTAGCACTGATCTTTACATTATTAGGACTTATATCAGGTGTTCTGTCCGGAAACTATGGAGAATTCATATCCAACTTTATAGTTTACTTCATAGAAACCGCACTAATTGCAATTCTATACAATTTCCTGGCACCCAAGATTGGTACTATCAAATTGAATCTGGAATGAAAAATGGGATCCAGAGATGATGGATGTAGTAATTTGTGCATCAATAGTCATTCCAAGATTTAAAGTTCAAAAAACCATTAAAATTACTTCCATCATCCCGGGGCACTGGTAAAATGTCACCTTTCACGTGTGCCGACATAGTTACTTGGCAGGGGATGGTGAAAATTTTTTTTTCTTTCTTGGAAGTCTTAAAATTTTAATTTTAACCCATGGGATTAAACATCAGTTGTTATTTTCACACACTAACGATTTCAACGAATTATAATAATGAATTAGAGAAAATAGACTTAGTTATTGGGGAGGGGGGACACAAAATATTAGGAGAAACTCGAATTTTTTAGTTTATTTGGCAGTGCTGTTTATTCGAAAATTATTATTACTTATAATTCATACTTTAATTTGAGATAATGAACGAAAAAATTAATATTGATTTAGGAAGTGTCCAAAAAACATTACTTTTCCCACTGTGGGGTCGAGTTAGGGAAACTCAGAAGGCAAATCCATTGTTAAGGGATGATAAAGCAGTGGAAATAATCGAAAAAATTGATTATGACTTTTCAACTATCGACGATAATATAGACGAAATGAGTCAGTTAGGATGGGTTGCTCGTTGCATACACATTGACCGCACAATAATCAAATTCATCCAGAAGCATCCCCTGGCAACTATTGTGAACATTGGCTGTGGAATGGACACCACCTTTGAGAGAGTTGATAATGGAACTATGCTATGGTACGATTTGGACATGCCTGATACCATTAACTTACGAAAGAAATTCATCCCTGAAAGTCATCGGAGGAAATATTTAGCCTGTTCAATGTTTCATACATCCTGGTTAAATAAAATAAATGTAGAAGATAACGTTTTGTTCATTGCCAGCGGAGTATTATACTATTTTGAGGAAGACTTGATCAAAAAATTATTCAGCCAAATCATGGAAAAACATCCGGAAAGTGAAATAATTTTCGATGCCACCCCTCCTTTCGGGATGAAAATGGCCAACAAGATGGTGGTAAAAAGAGGGGGAATGGGAGATGATTCTTTTCTAAAATGGGGTTTGAAAAGAGCCAAATATTTAGAATTATGGGACCAAAGAATTAAAGTTCTGGATGAATATCCCTATTTTCAAGGTTTATGGAACAAATGGGATTTAAAATTATCTACACGCATGAAACTATTATTTTTTGATTTGTTTAAAATTTCATATCTTATTCATTTAAAATTTGAATACTAAAGGGATGTTAATGTTTTTGTATAGATAAATCCATTAAATCTGCTTCAACAATCCAATTATCTAAATCATTTTTTGCAAGGATGTTTCCAATCTCTTCAGGAGTATAACTAGCATCAATAGAAGATTTCCAGTATTTTAACATTGAACCTGCCATTATAGGTCCTAAAATGTTTACAATTATTTTACCCCCAATATTTAAATCTCGACGACTGTCATGTATGTATAATCTCCCATCTTTCTTTAATACCCTGGATATTTCTTGGAATACTAATTCTGGATTGTCCCAGTGGTGCATTGAATCTCGAGATATAACCAGATCATACTCATCATTGGGGAGAGAGTTCATGTCTTCACCAAAACCATGAAAATAGTTCACACGATCTAGTAATTTTTCATCAGCAGCATTTCGGGCGGCAACCCTCACCATATCTTCAGATGCATCTAAACCGTCCAAATATAAATCTTCTCTCATTTTCAGAAGGTTTATACCAGCCCAACCAGGTCCTGACCCTATTTCAAGCACTTTTGAATTTTTTTTTGGAGCTACTTTTTTAATCACATTTTCAGCGAATTTAATGTATTCTTTTTTCAGTCTCTGGTTCATGATTTTGCTGTACTCTTCCATGGACATTTTATCGGTATCTTTAATAGCTCCACCTTCGGGTACACGGGGTTTAAAATTCATAAAATCACTTCTCATTGTTTTATGGAACGATTCATGTATTATTAGTTGTGGACAGTTATAAATTTATTAAAATAAGCTTTTCAAAGGTTTTTAGTAACAAAATGGTTCCATAAATCATCTTTTTCTACTTCGATTATCAATTCTTCCGTTATTTTGATTTCAGCTTCTGTAAGATAGATGTTATTCCTGATTATGGTAAGACCGGGGTAAGGAATTAGATGTTCATCTTTTTCATAATTATAATGTTTTTTTATTCCGTTTTCATACTTTTTTAGAAATGAAAGCCGTTTTTTAAGCACATTCATGGCGTAATCTTTATCAAGATGATGTAACATTAAACATGCAATGTTAAACTTCACATGATCTAATTCGGTATTAAGAAGAAAATCAGTGAGTGTCTGAGATAAAGCTTTTTTACCATTTTCAGTCACTGAATAAATGGTTTTTTCCGGCATATTGCCCTCTTTTACATTTTTCCCGGATATGTAACCTTTTTGATCCAGTTTTTTCATCGTGACATAAACAGAAGAGGAAGCAACAGAAAACCAATCTTTAACATGTATTCTTTCAAGTAACTTGGTTATTTCGTAAGGATTTACGGGGGTTTCTGAAATTATGCCTAATATTAATGTACTAACCTTAGAAAGTGGTTTCATCATTACTAATATGTTGTACTACTATATATGTGTAGTACTCTAGTAATTGTTCTGAACAATTCTTCAAATTTATAAATAAAATCTACTAAATAATCTGCAAATTGTTAAACCAATCCCAAATCTAAACAAATAGCCTATAACATACAAATGGTATCATTCAACATATTAGTGAATTAAACGAGTCATATTTTATTATTGTAAGTGCATAAATGTTCTTAACGAGATATAAACAACATAACTACCTATTAAAATTAATCCTTCTTTTCTGGAAAGTTTATTTCCCCTGTAAAGTAGTAAAAGGAGTAGTATAGTAATTAGAATAAGAGCAGGACCATCATATGTCATGACAAATTGATCCACTGGAACGGTTGCCAATATAGCAGGCACACCCAGACCAATTAATATGTTAAAGATATTACTACCTAAAACTGTTCCTAAAGCTAAATTATCAAGCCCTTTCCTGGCTGAAGTGATTACAGTAAAAAACTCCGGGCTCGTTGTTCCAAATGCTAATATAATTCCTGCAAACATTGCAGGTATGCAAAAAATTGCAGAGAGCTCTACAGCACAGTAAACAATAATGTGACAACCTACAGCCAATCCTAAAACTCCTAATAACACGCTTAAAACTGTTTTTGATATATTTACAGGCCTTTTGCGAGTTTTTTTCTTATCGGGTTCTTGTTGGCTTTTTTCTTTTTTTTGACCTTCAACCAGAAAATAGATATAAATCACATAAGCTGCTAAAAGTACTAAACCTGCAATAAAATTGATTTGGTGAAAAATTATTAGGAATACTAATAATATCACTGCAGTGCCTAGAGCCATTAAACCGTCTCTTTTTATAGTAATCTTTTGGGATAATATGGGGCCAGTCACAATGGCAGTAATACCCAAAATTCCGCCGATATTCCACATATTAGCTCCAAGTACTGTTCCCACACCTATATCAGGATTTCCAGTTAAAATGGCTATCATGGCTGAACCAAACTCAGGTAAGGAAGTACCAATTGCCGAGGCAGTCACGCCTAAAATCACATCTGATACACCAAAAAAAGATCCTAAATCTGATAAATTATTCACGAAAATATCAGCTGCCTTTAAGACACCTAATATGGATAATACTAATAAAATTATAAGAACTGGCCACATGTTTTCACTTTAACGAAATTATGTTATAATTCATTGTCCGGAACATCTATTTATACATTGGCTTTTTTTAGGTTATTAATGGTTTGATATCTTCATATTCAAGCTATCTGGGAAATATTCCTAATAAAATTAGCCAAAAAATCTTACAGACTCCTAAATTGATTCATAAACTGGTTTTGAAGGTTTTTTATCACCAGTTGTCTTAGAAGTTCAGCAAATATGTATTTTTTGGCATGAAGTAAGATGATGTTTTTTAAAAAATCTTTAAACAACTCATTATGTATAAAATAAATAATCATAGGAAAATTTCTTTGATTAGCATTTCATTCGAATGTATTGGTGATTTTTTAAGATTATATATTTTTTAGGGGGGGTTTCCATGGAAACAATAATACCTCGATTATTAATAAATATTCAAGGAAAAAACAATTTAGGAGTTTTTGATGATGAGTAGATGGTACAAAGAACTGTTCACAAATTATGCTGATAAATACGAAGATGAATCATTTACCCAGGGAACCATGGGGGAAGTTGATTTTATAGAAAAAGAAATTAATTGGAATAAAAATTGTAAAATACTCGATGTGGGCTGTGGAACTGGCCGTCACGCAATTGAACTCACCAAACGAGGTTATTCCGTAACCGGTATTGATCTATCTGAAAACATGCTAAAAAAAGCCCGTAAAAATGCTTGCAATGCAGGATTTGAGATAGATTTCAGGCAGGCTGATGCCAGAAATCTATCATTCCAAGGAGAATTTGGCTTGGTTATAATGATCTGTGAAGGGGCCTTCCCTCTCATGGAAACTGATGAAATGAACTTCAATATCTTGGAAAGTGCCGCCCGATCACTTAATAAAAAGGGTAAATTAATCTTAACTACCCTTAATGGTCTGTTTCCATTATTTCATTCTGTTAAAGATTTCATAAACTCTGATTCCACATCTCAAACCAACAAAAATAACACATTTGACCTCATGACCTTCCGAGACATATATCAGTTGGAAATAGAAGGGGATGATGGTTCTAAAATGAATTTAAACTGCAACGAACGATATTATGTTCCATCAGAAATCACTTGGCTCATAAAATCTGTTGGATTTAATAATGTTGGTATTTATGGATGTCAACTTGGTGCATTCAGCAGGGATGTTCCATTAACAACTGAAAATTATGAAATGTTGGTTATTGCTGAGTATTAAGGATTTTTTTGTGTAATAATTCTATAAAAAACAACACTCCAAGGGGTCCATAACTATATATAGTACCTTGCATTATACAGTACCTTGTAAGATATAGGGATCATTATGAACACACAATTCAAAAAAGGAGTACTTGAACTATGTGTTTTGGTACTACTAGATAGAAAAGACTGCTATGGTTACGAAATGGTGGATGAAATCTCAAAAACTATTTCAATTTCGGAAGGAACAATTTATCCTCTTCTAAAAAGGTTAAAAAAGGAAAACATGGTTATTTCATACTTAAAGGAATCACAAGATGGCCCTCCAAGAAAATATTACAAAATCACAGTCATTGGAAAAGATAGGAAGAAAAATCTGGTGGAAGAATGGGATCAATTTTCAATGGGTGTAAATAATCTAATTCATGAGAAAATCAATAATTCAGGGGATATAAATGATGAATAAGGATGAATATATTGAAAAACTCAGTAAACTCCTTAAAAAACTGCCAAAAGGGGAAAGGGAAGACATATTATGGGATTATGAAGAACACTTTATGATTGGTCTGGAAAAGGGCAGGTCTGAGGAAGAAATTTCAAAAGCTTTAGGAAATCCAAAAACACTTGCAAAACAGATCAAAACCGAGTACATGGTTAAAATAGCTGAAGATAAACAGTCTGCCAGCAGCATGTTTGAAGCAATATTATCTGCGGCCGGACTTGGAATTTTTAATTTAGTATTTGTTGCAGTACCTGCCTTGATTTTAATTGCATTGTTAATTACTTTTTTCGTCTTGGCTGGGGTAATGGTCTTTGGCGGTATCTACATAACTCTGGCCGCTATTATACAGCCACTGATTCCCCTGCACAATTTTAATATTATGATGGGTGATGGATTGTTGAACATTTTTGGAGGAATACTGGTTGGTATTGGTTTAACCATATTGGGTCTGGCATTATTAGCTGGAATGTATTATCTTACCCGATGGTTGTATGGATTGGCTATCAAATATTTGAAATTAAATTTAGAGATTATAAAAGGACGAAAATAAAATTTTTCGAACTTTAAGTAGGAGGTTAGTTTTTAATGAAAAAAATTCTTTGGGAACTACTGGCAGGAACTAAAGGTGGGATGAATCGTGCTAGAATAATTTCAATTTTACGAGGCCGACCTTATAATGCTAATCAACTGGCTGAAAAACTTTCTCTTAATTATAAAACAATAAAATATCATATTGAAGTTTTAGAGAAAAATGATGTAGTAACATCTACAAAAGGATATGGTGCATTATATTTCCTTTCAGATAGAATGGAAGAAAATTTCAGTATTTTTATGCATATTTTGGCAAATTTTGGCGATTTTGACGCTGAAATTTATTATATGGATGATAAAATTATTGAAAAGGTTCCTGTGGAATTGGTTCATTGATAAACCTTCTATACTAAATTTGTTTTTAATTTAACTTACCTTAATCATTTTTAATTAGAACTATACTATTTTTTCCTGATTTAAAGAGCATCAAATCTTATATAATTTCACAAATATTTTTTCTTAAAGTAAATATTAACTCAATTTTTCATTTTTAGCCAGTATTGTAATGTAATTTTGGGTGAATTTGGGTGTAATTTGTAGTGAAATACCACGGAATTAGAAGAAAAAATGGGGAAAGTATGGGGAAATTTTGGAAAAAACTATTTTTAAGGGTTTAATCTAACATTTGATTACAAATAACATGAATTATTAAAAAGGAGGTAGTTAAAAAGTTTTTGTGAAAAAAGAAAAATCAAGATGTTCCAATGAAAGCCGGGATCTAGGAAAATGATTAATCATCAAATCCTATTATACCGTCTCAAAATCCCTTCTAGAGGAACATTTAGATTTAATAATTAAAAATAATTTTTAATGTGAATCGAATTATTAAAATAAGAAAAAATATAACTTTGAAATAATTTTCAGGATTATTAATTGAAATAGAATAATACAACCACATTTTAATAATCAAATGGGATTGTATTCAACTAAATGTATTTTAATTCAAATTAGGTGATTATTATGTCGTTTATAAAACTCATGGCTAAAAATCCATTCAGGAATCGGGCCCGTTTAGCCTTATCCGTGATAGGAATTGCTATTGGTATAGCCACTATTGTGGCTTTGGGAATGGTGACTGATGGACTTAAATTAAGTGTTGAAGAGCAGTTAAAGACTGGTGGGGCTGATTTCGTTGTTGTGAAAAACACCACCTCTGAATCATCATCAGGATCAGAAGCCATTAATGAAAAACGAGTGGATGAAATCAGCAAGATGAATGGAGTTAAACAAGCCGCAGGTATCTCTACAAGTGGAATGACAGTAAATGGGGACCGACTAAATCTGGCAGGGGTAAATTCGAAGGATCTGAACATGTTAGGGGCTAAGATAACACAAGGTAAAGCATTTTCAGCAGATGATAAAAACGAATTGATATTGGGTAAATTGGCTTCAGATAGGTTAAAAAAGAAAGTTGGAGACACAGTAACCCTTAATGGAAATAAATACACAATAACCGGCATATTTGAAACTGGTAATGTGAATTTGGACTCTATAGGTGCGTTACCATTGAAAAAACTCCAAAAAATGGACGAAGAAGATGGAAAAGTATACATGATTTATGTAAAGATCAATTCTGGCCAAGATTTAAAAACAGTTTCTAAATCAGTAGAAAAAGCTTATCCTGGTGAATTAACATCATTAGCATCACTTGAAGATTATCAAAAGGCTGATAATAGTTTAAACATGATCGAAACTGCAACGATGGCAATATCTTTACTTGCAATTATTGTTGGTGGGATTGGAATAATAAATACTATGATAATGTCTGTATTCGAGAGAACTCGAGAAATTGGGGTTTTAAAATCAGTAGGATGGAAGAGTCGCAGGATATTGGGAATGATTCTTGGAGAATCCATAGTACTAACCCTAATTGCAGGTATGGTGGGAATAATACTTGGATTTATTGGAATTGAAGTAATTATGAATTTTTCAGAAATTCCTATACCCTTAACTTTCACTCCAGTCCTTGCTTTAAAAGCACTGGGAATTGCAATCTTGGTAGGTATAATTGGGGGTTTATATCCTGCAATTAGAGCTAGTAGATTAGCTCCAACGGAGGCGTTGCGCTATGAATAATGAAAACATTATAGTAATACGAGAACTCAAAAAAAGCTTTGAAAATGGAATATATGAATAATTAATCCATATATATACATATAGTGAGATAGTGGTTTAATTCCAATGTTGCCCTTGATAACATGCTTATATTCTTAAGGAGAGAGAATAATCAGGGTTTTAAGCATATGGATAATTAATTCTAGGGTTCAGCTGGAGATAGCCGTTTTTTACGGCCAGCATCCACTGAACTTCTGAATTATTTTATATTGTAATTATGAGAGGAAAGGTAATATGGCATTTCGATCCTTATTTTTAATTGCTCTGGCACTTTCTTTGGATGCCTTTAGTGTGGCTATATCTGTAGGTTTAAATAATGCAATAAGAAGAAATAAAAAGATACAGTTTGTAATATCTTTTGCATTTTTTCAGTTTTTCTTTGCTATGATGGGTGCCTATGGAGGTTTTTTATTTAATAAGTATATTACCAATTCCTGTATCCACAATCGCTGCATATTGGTTCAAATTCGTCCCAATAG
>ENA-UOOK01003058-UOOK01003058.1-fermentation-metagenome-genome-assembly--contig:-NODE-3058-length-19501-cov-5.244729_pt1 | contig 19501 bp, 15 predicted proteins | sample MGYA00245777_ERZ724023 | MGnify/ENA primary metagenome ERZ724023 (study PRJEB28704, sample SAMN03018312) | fermentation metagenome | biome: anthropogenic terrestrial biome; feature: soil; material...
TCATTTAAATAAACAATTCCCTGTACTCCTCCCATTTTTATATCATAATCCAAAAGCTTTTTTATGGGATGTCCCATTTTTTCTACTTCCCTTATTACATTTTGGCTTATTCTGCTTTCATACATAACCATATTTTCTAAATTATCGGAGAATCTTGGGGAAGCAATTGCTTCATCGATGTCCATTTTATGATCGATTAATTTCGAAATTACCTGTGCCACAATACATATTATTTTTTCTCCTCCCGGAGAACCTAAACATGCAAAGGGTTTGTCACCCTTCATAATAATTGTGGGACTCATGGAGCTTAATGGTTTTTTAAATGGAGCAGGAGCGTTTATGCTCAACTTATCCGCTGAAAAATCAGCCATCGTATCATTTAATATAAACCCTGTTCCTTCAGGAATAATTCTTGAGCCGCAAAAATGATTTATGGTCTTAGTAACCGCTACCAAATTATTATCATTGTCACCCACTGAATAATGGGTTGTGTCGCTATGCTCATAATTCCATGGGTTAAATCCGTCAATTTTAACTGAATTATTCATATCGATTTTGTTTGCAATTTCTTTGGCATACTTTTTCGATGTCAATCCCGCTGCGGGAACATTGTAAAATCTATCGTCTGCCATATATTTTGTTCTGTCCGCATATGTAATTTTCATTGCCTCGGAAAATAAATGGATATACTCCGCCGAATTAACCTCAATCCCGGATATGTCAAAGCCTTCCAAAATATTTAACAATTGTATAATATGAGTGCCTCCCGAGCTGGGCAAAGGGCTTGAATATATTTTATATCCCCTGTATTCTCCAACAACAGGTTTTTTAATAAACACTTTAAAATCTGCCAAATCTTCTTTTGTAATAATTCCATTATACTTGTGTACTGCGGCTATAATTTTATCCGCTATTTCACCCTCGTAAAATGCCTTCATACCTTCACGGGATATTAGGCTGAGAGTTTTTGCCAAATCGGGATTTCTGTATAATTGCCCTTTTTGCAAATTTTTATAGTATTTATCTGTTTTTACCGGCTTGTCAAAAAAATGATTACACATCATTTCCGTAACAATAAAGCCTTCCTCCGCTAACCTGACGGAAGGCTCAATTACTTCCATTAACGGCATGGTTCCGTAATTTTCCAAAGCATAAATCAAACCTGCTATTTCTCCGGGAACGGCGACAGATTTGCCGCCGATAGAATTCTCTTCATTAACTACGCTGCCGTCTGCGTTAACTTTATACATATCAGCACTTGCAGCCCTTGGAGCAATTTCCCTGAAATCGATTAAAACAGGCTCCGGCAAACTGCAATTATTAATCATCATAAAGCCTCCGCCCCCTATACCCGAGGCGCTGGGCTCACAAACTCCAAGTGCAAATCCTGTTGCAACAGCCGCATCTACCGCATTGCCACCCTTTTTCAAAACATCGATTCCTATTTGAGAAGCTTCTTTTCTTGCCGATGCCACAACCGCATTAACGCCTCTCACTCTTCTGTTATCTTGCATAAGTTTTATTCCGCAGTATTCCGCTGCACACCTCCATTTATTAATTAAAGCATAGCCACTGATTTACCTATGGCTTCCTCAGCTTCCCTTATCATATCACTGATAATTTCCTCACAGCTTTTTATTGAATTTATAACAGATAAGCTTTGTCCTGCCTGAACAAGACCCCATTCAACATCTCCTTCAACAGGTGCTGTCCTGCTCTTTTCGGCTCTTAATTCACTGCGTTTATCATATGGAGCATTTTCTTTTTCCAATTCGATATATTTGTCTGTCATCTTATTTTTCAAACTTCTGATGGAATGGTTAACAATATATCCTGTTATTTCTGTACCCATATCTCCCGCATCAACAATTGCATTCTTAGCATTAATGTGTGCAACGCACTCCTTGGACGCATAGAATCTTGTTCCCATTTGGATTCCCGAAGCTCCCATAACCAATGCGGCAGCAAGTCCTCTGCCTTCTGCAAAACCTCCCGCGGCAATAACGGGTATTTTAATTTCCGGAATAACCTGAGTCATTAAGGCCAATGAAGTTAGCTTTCCAATGTGACCGCCTGCCTCCATTCCCTCAATTATTAATGCATCAGCTCCGTTGTCCTCAACCCTTTTTGCCAACTTGGTATTGGGCACCACGGGAATTACTTTTACCCCTGCTGATTTAAGTTTCTCAATATACGGGACTGGATTTCCTGCTCCCAAGGTGACAAAGGGTACCTTTTCACTGCAAATTAAATCGATTCTTTCATCTATATTATTGTCCTGAAGCACAACATTTACCCCGAAAGGTTTATGGGTTAACGATCTTGCTGAATCTATCTGCTCCTTAATCCAGGAAATCTCTCTTCCACCCGAGGCAATAATGCCCGCTCCTCCTGCATTTGATACAGCAGCGGCTAAGTTTGACTCCGATACCCATGCCATGGCACCCTGCAATATGGGATATTTAATGTTTAATAATTCTGTAAGTTTAGTTTTCAAGTAGTACCTCCATCCTTATATTTTAAAATATAGTATATCAGTTTATTTTATATATAACTATACCTATTTTAAAATTATTTTGTATACCCTTAGAGATTGCTGCTATTCTTCGGTTTTCTTAAACAGTTCCATCATAATTTCCGAATACCGTTTTGCACTTCTTTTCATAATTTCATTCTTGCGGCAAAATATTGCCGTCATCATTCTTATGTCTGTATTTGCAATAGGTATGCTCACACATGGGCTGTATTTTTCCAGTATTTCTATGCCGTTATTACCTCCCCCTAAGTAATAACCGTCCGTGCCGGCAATTATATTATCTAATTGCCCACGTTCCTTAATAAGTATCCTTCTTTGAGTATTGGATGAATTGAAATCGAATAAATCCGCACAATAATCAATATCCGGAAGCTTTTCATCTATGAATGCTATTCTCGTGTATGGCTTAAGCTCGTCCATAGTCAAAATATCGCGATTTGCAAGGGGATGCTTCCTGCCTAAAACCGCATATGTTTTGCGCCTGTTTGAGGCTAAAATTTCCATCCCGCTCAGACGCAAGGATTCTTCTTTTTCATCCGCCAAGTTGCTGCTGTATTGAACTACGCCCAACATATAAAACTTGTTCTTCATATTCTTTACCACTTCATCCATTGAATGATATGAATCAATAATTATATCAATATATTCCGAGTCTGAGGAATATTTATTGTAAAAATCCACAAGGCATTGGGTTGCCAAGCTGTTTTGATGCACACAAAGAGTAAGCTTAAGTATCTGGGGCTTCTCCCTGTTTAAAATATATGCACTTTCAAGCTGGCTGTATTTCTTTAATACAGGTTCAACCATTGAAAGGAAATCCTCTCCGCTATGAGTAAGTTCCATACCCTTTCTTGTACGTTTAAATAAAACAAGATTTGTTTCATCCTCAATTGCCTTAATTGAGCGGCTCAGGTTCGATACGGACACATAATTATGGCGTGCAACCTTATTTAAGGAACCGCACATTGCTACTTCATAAAATACTTTTAAAAGCTGTAAATTCATTAAAACCATCCCCATTGATAATATTCCTATGATTATACAGCCTTTCTCATAAAATGTACAGATAATTTTATCATTATGCAATAAAGGTATCGATCTGATTCAGGTCGATACCTTTAATATTGTACTTATTTTTTTACAGTTGCTTCCTGAAATTCATGAGCTCCTATATGACTCATTCGGACACCTTCAACATTTGCTCCCGTCACTACGATGTTGTACGGAAGATATAGACTTATTGCCGGAACATCCTCCTTAATCTTTTCATATATCTTTCTCAGCAGTGCCTCGCGCTCTTCACCCTCCGCAGTGCTTGCATACTGCTTATAGAAGGAATCAAATTCGTCGTCGTAATAACGTGAATAATTATTAAAAGATTTTGACATAAGCATGTCATTGAAAACATCATTTGCATGGCAGCTTGTTGTCTGGAAGAAATCGAGAATCATATCGAAATTCTGTCCCGATTCAACCATTGTAAAGGTTGTATTATCGTCCTGAATTGTTATGTTCAGCTTAATTCCAACCTGTGCCAACTGACTTTGCATTACCTGTGCAATTTCACCGTTTGTCTGATCTGCGTTTGTAAACAGCTCAATTTCAAACCCGTTCGGATAACCTGCTTCCGCCATTAACTTTTTGGAAAGCTCGGGATCGTATTTATTTATCTCGTAATCCCTGTAATCTTCGCAGTTAGGCGAAACTATGCTGCTTACGGCTTCACCCTGCCCCGAAAGTATTGCATCTATTATAGTCTGTTTGTCTATGGCACATTCAACGGCTCTCCTCACCAATGGGTTGCCCACAGCACCCTCAGATGAACAGTTTAGCTCCATGAGAATAACCTTCATGGACGGAACCTTCAATATTTTCAAATTTTTATTTGTTTCCATTCTTTTCAGGTCGTTCACCGGAATGAAATATGCAACATCCACATCTCCCGTTTCGAGCATTATACTTCGCTGAGAAGACTCCGGAATAATTCTCAAAGTCAAATTCTTTGTCTTTGCGGCTTCACCCCAGTAATCGTCAAAACGCTCCAACGTATAGTAGTCACCTTCCTTGAAATCCTTAAGCTTGTACGGACCTGTACCAATGGGATTAAGCGCAAAGCTTTCTTTGTTGTATGCATCGCTTGGGAGAACACAAGTCACGGGCATTGACAAAATATACGGAAGTGCGGGATTAGGATTCTTAAGCTTCATTAACACCGTATAGTCATCAACCCTTTCACATCCGTCATAGTTTCCCTGAAAAACAGCTCCTCGCTCGTTAAGCAGATCAAGAGTGAATATTACGTCATCCGCATTCATATCCGAACCATCGTGAAATTTAACATTTTCTCGAAGCGTGATTTTAAATGTGGTATCATCCGCCCACTCATATTTCAAGGCAAGGCAAGCCACAGGCTTGTAGGTTGAATCTGTCATAAAAAGCGGGTCAAAAATATGGTTTGTCAAGGACACGGCACGCTCTTGAAGCCCTACGGAGCCATCCATTGTAGTTAAATCATTGCCCTGGCAATAAACCAGTTCATCCTTGAATTCTCCGACTGAACTCTGTCCCTGACCGGGAGCATCATTTGCGGTTTGTGAACATCCTGCCGCAAATAACATCATTGCAGCAATTAAAAAGCAAACTATTCTTTTCATTTTCTTCCTCCTGATTTTTCATTAATATTTTGTATTTACCTTATGGCATGAAACAAAGTGATTTGTTCTTATTTCAATCTGCCTTACGGGTTCGCTGCACTCCTTGGAACCGTAGGGACAGCGCTTCAGAAATCTGCATCCGCTTCCCATATTAATCGGTGAACTTATTTCCCCGTACAGCTTAACCCTGCTCATTTTTATATCCGGATCCGGTATGGGAATCGCAGATAGCAGCGCCTTTGTATAGGGATGCTGCGGATTTGAGAAAAGCTCGTCAGGAGCTGCCCTTTCCACCAACTGACCTAAATACATTACAACTATGTATTCCGAAAGATGCTTCACTACGGAAAGGTCATGAGTTATAAACATATATGTAAGGTTCAGCTTCTCCTGCAAATCCTGCATTAAATTCAGAACCTGCGCCTGTATGGATACATCCAAGGCGGACACAGGCTCATCGCATACTATGAACTCCGGATTAAGGGAAAGCGCTCTTGCTATACCTATACGCTGCCGCCTTCCTCCGTCCAACTCATGAGGATATGTATTCTTGAATCTTGAGGCAAGTCCCACAATATCCATCATTTCACCGACGCGCTTATTGATTTTTTCCTTCTCGCTTTTCTTGTACATTTTCTGCAGGAGCATTGGTGCCGCAATAGCCTGACTTACGGTCATACGAGGGTTAAGGGACGAATATGGGTCTTGAAATATTATCTGCATTTTTGAGCGCATTGCTTCCATTTCCTTTTTTCCGTACCTTACTATGTCATTCCCGTTGAACAGTATCTGTCCGGAAGTGGGCTCCTGCAGGCGGAGTATGGTGCGTCCGAGAGTGGACTTTCCGCATCCGGATTCTCCCACAACACCCAATGTAACTCCCTTGTCAATTGTAAAGCTCACATCATCAACTGCCTGAAGAGTTCCTCCCGGAGTATCAAAATATTTTTTAAGATTTTTTACTTCAAGCAAAACATTATCGTTCATTATGATTTCACCCCCTCTTTGCCCAACCAGAGGATGTCCGGAGATATACACCTTGCAAAATGCATCGGTTCTACTTCAATCATACCCGGATGCCTGCGCCTGCATTCTTCAGCGGCATTCCCGCACCGAGGCGCAAAGGAACATCCTTCTGCCGTAAGCATGGGGTCAGGCATTAAGCCTTCAATGGGATTGAGTCTTCTTTCATTTACATGTATCTTTGGTATTGCACCTAACAATCCCTTGGTGTAGGGATGCGCGGTTCTTTTATATATGTGCTGAAGATTTCCTATTTCCACTATTTCTCCCGCATACAGTATTGCAACGCGCTCGCACATTTGCGCCACAACCCCAAGGTCGTGGGTTATCAAAATGGTTGCGGTATTATATAAGCTCTTAAGCTCCCTCATCATCTCGAGAACCTGCGCCTGTATTGTTACATCCAATGCTGTTGTAGGCTCATCGGCAATAAGCACCCGGGGATTGCATGCAAGTGCTATTGCAATTACGACTCTCTGCTTCATTCCTCCCGAAAACTGGTGGGGATAATCATTCAGCCTGTCCTTGGCTATACCTACGGTTTTCAGCATTTCCGCCGCACCTTCAAGTGCTTCCCCATGGGTAATATTTCCGTGAGTTTCAATTACTTCCGCAATTTGCTCTCCCACGGTTATAACCGGATTAAGAGAGGACATGGGGTCCTGAAATATCATGGATATTTGCTTTCCGCGTATAGACCTTATTTTATTAATGTCTGCATTCAGAATATTTTCATTGTTGAAAAGTATTTCCCCTCTTTCAATTTTCCCGGGAGGAGAGGGAATAAGCTGCATTATACTTTTTGCAAGGGTGGTTTTTCCGGCTCCGGTTTCGCCTACAAGTCCGAGGGTTTCACCGTGCTTCAGGCTCAGGCTCACTCCGTTGAGAGCATTCACTATACCGCCGTCCGTATGAAACCGTACCCATAAATCATTGATTTCCAAAATATTGTCCATAATTGCTGCTCCTTATCTTTTCAATTTGGGATCCATTGCGTCCCTGAGTCCGTCACCGAAAAGATTGAACGCAACAACGGCTATTATTATAAACAGTCCCGGGAATACTGATATATGCCATGCGTCACGCATATAAACTCTTGCCGACGTGAGTATGGCTCCCCATTCCGGCTGGGGCGGCTGTACACCTAACCCGATATAGGATAATCCCGCTACCGCAAGTATTGAATCTCCTATTCCAAGGGTCACCTGCACAAGTATCGGTGCAAATGAATTGGGAAGCAGGTATTTGAACAATATTGTAAAGTCATTTGCTCCCACAGCTCTTGCGGCTTCGACATACTCCTTGTCCTTTTCCGTGAGTATTGCGGCACGAGCTATTCTTGCATATCGCGCAATGTTGGGAACCGCAAGAGCAATCAGCAGGTTAACCGTGCTTTTCCCTAAAGCCGCAACTATTGCCATTGCAAGAAGCATGTAAGGCACAGCAAGCAATACGTCCATAATGCGCATTATAACATTGTCAACAGTTCCGCCGTAGTAGGCTGATATCATTCCCAAGGGACCTCCCACGATCAGCGAAAGGAGTATTGCCGCAAGCCCTATGAGCAGCGACAGCTTTGTTCCCCACAAAAGTCTGAGCAAAAGGTCTCTTCCGAACTCATCACAGCCGAATATATGGGATGAACTGGGACCTTCAAGTCTCTTAAGCAGGTCCTGACCAGTAACATAATCCTCATAAAAGCTATATCCCGTAGCAATATCTATTGCCATTGTTCCGAAAGATATTAGCATCAGCAATACAATTATTGCAAGCCCGGCTATGGCAAGCTTGTTGTGTGAAAACTGCACAAGGGATTGCCGAAACAGCGTCTTGGTTTTAGTTTCATTATTTAATTCAGTATTTTTAAGCTTCATCATATGGAATTACCTCTTTTATGAGTACGGTATTGTGATTTAATCCTTGGGTCAAGGAAGCTGTACAGAATGTCCACAATTAAATTCACTGCGGAAAACAGCAATGCCAATGTAACGACACTTCCCAACACGGAGGGGGTATCCTTGAAGGATATGGATTCAACCACAAATCTTCCCACACCCGGCCATGAAAATATTGATTCCGTCAAAACCGAGCCTCCAAGCAAGGTTCCAAAATTAAGACCTATTACCGTAACAATTGGTATAAGCGCATTTTTCATCATATGGCGCCATATAACCTTTCTCTCTGTTATTCCCTTTGACCTTGCCATGTCAATGTAATCCTGACGCATTACCTCGAGAACCGATGAACGCGTAGTTCTTGCAATTAGGGCTGCATATCCGAAGCCTAAGGTAATCGTAGGCAGGACAAGGCTTTTGAATATATCGGGAAATCCATGGGACATTCCCGACGGCGGAAGCCAGCCAAGGTGCAGAGCAAAAACAAGCACCAAAATCATTCCAAACCAAAAGGTAGGCACAGACATGAAAAATAAGGTTAAAACCATTGTTACCTTATCCAACATGGAGTATTGCTTAACGGCAGATATTATTCCGACAGGTATTCCCACAATAACCGCAAACAGCATGCCTAAGCTTGCAAGCAGCAATGTATTTGTAAGTCTTCCGAATATAAGCTTTGTCACTTCCTGACCATTTCGGTATGATAACCCCATATTGCCTCTGAGAAGATTTATTATAAAGCTTCCGTAGCGTACAAAAAACGGTCTGTCCAACCCTAACTCGGCTCTTTTTAACATCAGTGCCTCTTCTGTTGCGGAACTGCCAAGTATTATTTTAGCAGGGTCACCGGGAGCAAAATCCATGATTGTGAAGACTAAAAACGTTGCTCCTAATAAAACCGGAATTGAAAGCAGCAAGCGCTTTATGATATAACGGTTCATAGTATCATCCTTTCTCAGCACCAAACCTCATCAAGCACTCTAAGCGCATTTCCGCCTATTACCTTTGCAATTTCTTTTTCGCTGTATCCGCGTTTAACAAGCTCACGCACGATGTTCCATGATGCTTCGGTTGGATTTTCCAGCCCCTTTACAAACGGAACCTCCTCATATTCCACACCTGCCGAATCCTGTTTTGTTGAGAAAAGGTCGTCAAAGGCATGGTGCAGACCTACGTGATCTCCGTAAAGCGAATCAATTCCGAAAGCAACGTGATCTATGCCGATAAGATTTTTAATGTATTCAAAATGCTCCATAACCGTATCAAGTGAATGTGTCTTGTTTGTTTCCGACATGGTGGTGTGGGGAGAAGCTTCGATTGCAACAACACCGCCCTTTTCAGCAATAATTTTTATTGTTTCATCTAAAAACATTCTTTTTATATTCCAGATTTTGCGTGCACCCAAGTGACTTGCGATTATAGGCTTTTTGGAATGAACGACCGCATCGTATGCAGTTTTTGGTCCGCAGTGGGAAACATCAATAAGCATTCCTACTTTATTCATTCTTTCCACACACTGCTTTCCGAAAACAGTAAGTCCCCCATCATTTTCTTCTCTCAGACCGCTGCCTAACGCATTTGTTTCCGAATAGGTTATTCCAAGTTGCCTTACTCCCAACCCGTAAAGAATATCTATTCTGTCCACCTCGTTTTCAATGATGGCGGCACCTTCAACAACAGGCACCCACGCTATTTTACCTTCCCTCTTAGCCCTGTAAATATCCTCCACTCCTTTGCACTGAATGAGAAAATCCTGATGAGCCAAGTCACACAAATGCATTCCGAGATCGTGTATTACGTCATTCCACTTCCAGCCCGCCATTGATGATATCAGATTAGTTCCGTCTGCCATGTTATCAAACACGCAGTCAATTTTTGAATAGGAAAGAGCGTCATATGCCTTGAACTGACGCCCGCAGCGATATGCATCCATGAATTTTGACGGATTCTTCATATCCTTCGGATGATAACTTGGATGTTCATGCAAAGCTATATATGGATATTTTTCAAATATTTCCTCTGCCATTGCTTCCTGTTCGCTGTTAAGAGCAACTAAATGTCTTCCTGCCCAATCCCACTGTGACCATTCAATTTTAGGATAGTCTATACCTTCTTCAAGATATTCATAAGCACTGTAGCCCCTGTACATGGGCTTTTGCCTGAAAGTAATTTCATTTTTCATATTTTTCCTCCTTAATGCATAAATATTTTTCCTATTATATCACCATCACTTTTCACTAACAATTGTAATATCAGCAAAAGGGTATTGTAAAAAATCGAATATAAAAAAGCATATAAGCCGAATTAATGCGGTTATATGCTTTTTGCAAAGCTTGCTGCAGTTATCTGAGAATGTACTCGATAAGCCTCCTGAGAACCGCGGCGGTCTCCCCGCGGGTTGATGTTCCTTCGGGATCAAATATATTTCCCGGCTTGCCTGTAATAATCCCCGTTCCCTTAAGCTGCATTGCATTGCCTCTTGCCCATGGAGCAATGAGGGCATCATCGCTGAATTCTGAGTCATCCTCTGTAAGCTTAAGTCCGAGATACTTCATGCAGCGGCACATCATGGCTGCCATTTCCTGACGGGTTACTGCTCTTTCAGGCTCAAATAGAGTGCTTGAAACTCCGAATATAATTTTGTTTTCCGCAGCCCATTTCACATATGGCGCATAGTATGCATCCCGGGGCACATCCTCAAAGCTGCTGTCCTTATAAAGCGCAGGGTCGTCTCCGTACATGCGTCCCAGCACCGCGGCAAACATTCCTCTTGTCATGGGTGTATCCGGAGAGAAAATATCCGGAGCAACGCCGTTAAACAAAAGTCTTGCAGATGCAAAATCTATGTCCTTTTCAGCCCAGTGACCGATTATATCCTCGAATGGTTTCGCATTGTAGATAATTTCATATTTACCCGGTCCCCTTGATACATACTTCATCTTCTCTCCCACTATGATTCCTAATCCGAGTATGTGCCGCACTCCTTCGGTGTCCGTATAGAGAACAACATTTCCCCAGGGATTGCTTAAATCAATGCCCGCGGCATCAAGCCACCCTATTTCTCCCGGTTCAGGTACGTGAACTTCCGCAATGAGGACAGCGGATGTTCGTTTCCTTCCTCCCGATGAAGGCGGTTTCTCTGGAGTTTCCGGCTCTTCCGGAGTTTTTGAGGTGACAAAGCTTACAATTGCTCCTGTTCCCGTACCCCTGCTATTTTTGGCATAGGCACGTACATAGTAGGTTTTGTTTTCCTCAAGACCCTCAATATCTGCCGTAAAGCTGCCGTCGCTTCCCGTGCCGGATATAGCCGTATAGGTTGTAAGATTGCTGTCGGTTCCGAAGCGGAAGCCCCTCTCCGTAACGGTATCTCCTCCGTTATCCGTCACCTTTCCGGACAGGATTGCACTGAAGGTCGTTATGTCGGTTACGGCATTGGTTTCAACCGTTGGAGCATATACGGGTATTACAACTTCATTGTTCCCAATCTTAACAATGCTTCCATATTCCCCGTTATAAACCCGGTAACCTTCTTCAATAGTGTCATTTGAATCATGTGTTCTGATATCATCATCAATTTTAATGTAGATTCCGTCGGTAAAAACCTGACCATCTACAGTTACTGTACTGCCATAATTATTTTCTCTGCTGTAGCATTCTACACCGATACTGTCACCGCTCGGAGAGCTGACATTAACATTTCCGGTCACATACGCAATACCTCCTGAACCCTCTCCCATATCTGCGTAAATTCCCTTGGCTCCCTCACCGACTGCATCTACATTGCCGTTTATCCGGACTGTTCCTCTATCTGCAGCGTCTGCTCCGAAAGTCCAATTACCTGTCACTTTGATATTTCCGTTTACTGTTGCCTGCCCTGCTCTGACATAAACACCCACGGCATCATTATCCGATGCCTCGATATCACCGGTTACCGTCACCGTACCTCCATAATTTACATTGATGCCGTTGGAATATTCCCCTGTCATAGTAATTGCCGTATCCGATGAAAAAACAACAATCTCTCCGTCACCTTCTGCCAATGCTCCGGATGAATTATCCCCTGAAACCGAAATGCTTCCGTTCACATAAATATATGCGCCTTCTACCTCCGCATGAGCTCCCACAGCACGGGTACCTGCCGCATAAATATTTCCGTTTATAGTTGCTGACCCGTTATTGCGTGCATATACTCCCCTTGAATAGTCACCGATTGTGTTAACATTGCCGTTGACAATGATTGAACATCCATCGCCTGCGGATGCTGCTATACCGCTCTCACCTATGGCACCCGCATAAGTTACCTCTGCGGAGGAGCTGCCTGTAACCTTTAAGCCGTATTCATATCCTCTGACGCTGAATTCACCGTTTCCGCCGCCTGCAATATATGAAACCTTGCAGCCGTTGGATACCTCCAAGGCAGCCGAACCATCGAGATGAACCGTGTCTATACCGAAATAATAGTTGTTCAGATCGAAAACAATGTTTTTGGACACATTAAGTTTAACGGGTATGTAATGATAAACATGGTCAAGAAGTTTGACAGTCTCTCTTTCCGATGTCAAAACATCGCTTATTGCATCCTCAATTTTTGTATATGTGCTGCCGCCCACAACTTCACATATGGGATCGGTCCTTTCCCCGGGAGTTTTTACGGTAAGACGTGAAGAAAGTGTTTGGTTTCCGGCTGCATCCTCAAGGAGGAAGAATACGTCATACTCCGTATCGTCCTCGGCAAGCGGAAAGCTGAAATTATAAATGGCATTGGTTGTCAGGTATTCATTTACTTCGCGGCTGTACAATGCAGCCTTGCCGCTTGCATCATTTCCTTCTTTAATCTGTACTTCAGCAGGTGCCGGGGCTCCCTTTGCAACAACTACAAAATAAATAAATGAAGGTTCGGATAATTGACCTGTTGTCAGCACAAGTCTTTTGCTTCCTATGGTCTCCTTGCTGTATTCCTTCGGATATCCGGTCTGAAATGACGGAGGCGTTGTATCCGCATCCGCGTTTACTGCGGCAGTCATAATTGATAAAATCATGCATGACGCCAGTATGAATGATATAATTTTTCTGCTCATAGTACATGTTTTCATAATAAAGTCTCCTTTGTCTATTATTTTTTTAATTATGAAATGAATTTACGGTTTTGCCGGTAACCGCTGAACCCTTTTTAGATTTACGGCAATTCCCGGTTAAGATGAGCATATTGCAGAAAAAGCTGCGCCCTGGTATTTATGCCGAGCTTTTTGTACAGCCCCTTGCAATGAAAGTTTACCGTTGAATAACTTACGCCCATTAACGATGCAATCTCTCTCATTTTAAGTCCCTTAAGCAAATGACAATAAACCTCACGCTCCCGGACTGTAAGCGTTTTAAGCCGTTCAAGCCTCTCATTGACTGCAGACTGCTCCGAAGTATCTTCCGATGTACCCGATTTGTCCTTTTCGTCATGACTGTCTGCTAAATCCTCTCTCATCCTGCCCTTTGCCGCATTTTTTATCTTATCAAAAAAATTCATTGCACCACCTCACTTCTGTTATTGAAGGTGTATCCGTTTTTTCATCTGCCGTACCTTATCAATTGGCATAATAGAAATTGCAGGTAAAGGTTGTTCTTGTTTCCACGGTTTCATAAACTTCAACGGTTGCTCCGTACTGCCTTCCGTTCCATTCAAAGGATTTTGACAGCTGGCTTGTGTCTCCGCTCCAGCCTTTTTCCATGAGCAGCTCCATATATTCCTTTGCCGCCTCATCGTCTGTTCCGTCATAGGTATAGTTGAAATACCACATGCCGTCGGCGGTATTAATAATATCTATGCCGCGAGCCAAGGTGCCTGATTGTGGCTGCAACACGTCCGGCGGTATATCATCCTCCGGCCATGAGCCTGCCTCTGCGGTATACACCGACACCTGCAGCATCTCTCCTCCCGACTGCCACTGAAAGCTTACCGTATACAGACCCTTTTCAGCCTGTATTTCATGGCTGCTTTCCGTTACAATCCATCCGCCGGTTTTCAGCTCATCCAAATATTCTTCAAGCTTCTCTTCGTCCGTTTCCCTTATTTTAATGTACAGTCCGCCGTCCTCCCCCCAGTTGACCACCTTGCCCTGTGTGTATTCAGGAAGCTCGGCAGGAGCAAGGTCAGAAGGCCATCCCTCCTTAGCAAGCCCATCGGGGATTGCAGGCATGCCTTCCTCTGAAATTGTTTTTTCCGTTGAATGTATTTCCTCTGATTTCTGTGAGCATCCTGTTATGATGATTACAGACAACATAACCATAAGAATTTTGATAATCCGGTTTTTCATATTCACACCTCTTTATATTATTCGAGTCATCCCTGTGAAAGAAAATCACCCGTAAGATAATTTTATTATGTTATTAATCCCCTTATTTGTATAGCTATGCGATAGTATAGGTTGTGGATTTACAGCAAAAAAATTACCTACTAATTATAGTAGGTAGACAAAGTAAGCTTGCTATCGTTTATCTGACCGTTTCATTCAATGCTCTGTTGATTCCAAACATGGCGAAAAGCTCCGACAGGCTGTTGATTTCCAACTTCTTATAAAGAGATGTGCAATGGAAGCCTACGGTTGCATGGCTTATATGAAGCTCTATACCTATCTGCTTCCTCGATAAGCCTGATAAAAGAAGGACACAAACCTCCTTTTCACGGGGTGTGAGCTTATAGTCCCCCAAATAATCGGTTTTTTCAACCTGCTGGGTAATTGCTGTCATATCGTATTTATGATAGTCATCGAACCAATCTGCGTCAAAAAGATATTTTTGAAACATGGGAGACAGAAGAACATAAAGCATGAGAAATATGGAAGCTGCCGTAAGAGAAATCGTAGGTATATGGACAGGAACATAGGCTTGCAGCAGACCCATTGTTACAAATGCAAAAATTAACGAAGGAAGACAGGCACAGCACATGAATTTTTTAAATAAAGCCATACTTCCGAATTTTTTCATTACGCCTCCGAAGGTATAAAATGCCGCAGCGTACCCTATGGTACATAAGCCGCATATAAATGAACCGGCATAATACAAGGCGGAGTCTGTTTCAGTCTGCATTAAAGCGAAGGACACAGTAAGCAGGACAAAGTACATATTCCATACGTGCCATATGCTTCGGTTGAACAGCAGCTGAACAGCCACATATAAAAGAGAGCCCAAGGTTGCACCCATTCCGAAAAACAAAATGGTTTGCCTGCCTCCCCTTATGTACATAAATGAAATAAACGCATCCATCAGAAAGAATATAAAGAAGAGGGCAAAGGCGGGATACATTGTTTTATCCGCCCTTTGTGCTCCCTTTTCAAAACTTCCACAAAGCTCCTCACTTCTAAAAAACAGAATGCACGCTATTGAAGCAGACAGGAAAAGAAGAGGAAGAGTCTTCCATACAGGATAGTCTGTAACACCTACGCCGTCCAGCAGCAGGCAGAAGCCGTAATTAAATGTGATTATCACGGCTCCTAAAAATCTTTCCGTATTATTTATAACGAGCATGTATACATAGGTGGCACAAAAAACACACATCCCGAGGGCAAACCAGCAAAGCATCGCCGCGTATGACTGAGCCTCCCCAACGGGAAGTATAAGCCAAGCACCAAACGAAGCTGCGGAAACAGCTGACGCAGACTGCGATACCGCAAGAAAGCCCTTTGCCGGAACAAACAAAAACAGAAATGCTCCGAATAAATAGGCACAATACAAGGTTACCTTCGGGTCTAATCCAAACAACGGCGTATTTGCCCTGAAAAGGCTGCTCATCATATTGGCTATTCCAAGACACATAGGCATTGCAAGGGTATATCTTCGGTAACCTGTCCGTACATTGCTCAGCTTAAGCTCGTCCCTTGTATTCCACAGCCCTGTTATCGATGTGGAAATATCATAAAAAAAGTTTTTCATATATTTTCTCCCAATCATCTATTTATCACTACATGCATCACCGGCATTTATTCCGGCGTTTATCCCGGCGTTTTTTATATGAAAGCTTACTTTTAAAAAATTTCGACTCTTTTAATTTACAATTTTTCTTGCTATAACAGGTTTATTTGTGATAATGGCATCTGTTCCATAGGCATTGAGCAATTTAATTTCTTCCTCATCATCAACAGTCCATACGTGCAGCTTCATTTTTTTTGCTTTGCTTTCTTCAATAAATCCGGGAAGACGAAGCATATATCCCATTGGGTGCAAGGCATCAGCCCCTAATTTAACTGCATAATCCAGGACATCAACATATATGTCTGAAACTAAGAGACCGATTTTAGCATCCTTTTTTAATTTCTTTAAATTCAACAGACTGTAATGGTTGAAAGAAGAATATATAATTCTATCCTCCATATTCATTCTCTGCGCCAAATTAACCAGCCTTTCCTCAATTCCTTCATAAAATATAATTCCTGTTTTCAATTCGACATTGATTGTTAAATCCGTTTGCTTTAATAATCCGTACACTTCCTCCAAAGTGGGAATTACTGAGAACCCGAAGTGAGGAAAAAGCTTGCCGAAATTAAATTTTTTCAGCTCGTTTAAATTATAGTCCCTTACATAACCTGTACCGTCGCTTACCCTGTCAATTGTCTCATCGTGAATAACCACAGGCTGCCCATCCTTTGAAAGCTGAACATCCAATTCTATGCCGTCCGCCTTTTGTTTTACTGCTATATCAAATGCTTCAAGTGTGTTTTCAGGTGCATAAAAGCTTGCTCCCCTGTGAGCCCAAATTTTTGATTTCATACTTCCTCCTGCTGAATATATTGTCTCAATTATACCCTATTTAAATAAATATATAAAGAATAATACGTAGGAAATTCCATGTCATTTTAAAATGGTCATTTTAAAATAATTATAACTAAATTTATTTGTCAATTACTCGGAAGGTGATATAATACTAATTATAATTTACATCAGAGGAGTGATAGGTATGGAAAAGGTTAAAAAAGTTGTGTATTACATTTGTGACAATCATGATTGGGGGCATGTAAGTTACCTGGTGTGGGACATACTCAAGGAGGAAGGCTATTTAAATGATAAGGCAGGTTTTACCTTTGACGGAAAGGATGTTTATAGTTATACGGATAAAAACAATAATGAATTTTATTTTGTTCCCACGGAAATTGCCCTATGCAGAGATTACCCGCGATATCTGCCTGATATGACAAAATATTTTGCTGGCTTTGACATGTCGGGAATGGTTACATGGCACGAGGGCACAAATGCACCGGAGAAGGTGCTTACGGTACATTCCATAGGTGATGTTAATTCAGGATGCTATGGACCTGCGAATCCTTTATACATCCACAATCTTATGTGGGCGATGGAAAAATTAAGAAGAGAAATGGGTTTAGACGATTTCAGCGTTGTAACCGAAGCAACACATTGGTCCGGAGTATATGAAGGAGAGGGAAATCCGGAGCTTCTTCTTGAATATCCCGTTCCCATGGTGGATATAGAGGTTGGCAGCGAGACTGAAAGCTGGGCTGACAAGGATGCCTGCAGAGTACTCGCACAGTCCCTGCTTCATATTTTTGATGAAGATATTAAACTTCACAATCTTCTTTGTGTCGGAGGAGTCCACTTTGACCCTAATTTTGCGGAAGCGGTACATACATCTTGGAATGACGGAAAGGATTTTTTCGGAGTATCCCACATAATTGCAAATCAATGGCTTGTTTCCGGTGAATACGAAGGAGAAAACGGCATAAAAAAAGTATCCGAATGCATAGAAGCCATTATCGGAGGAATTGACGCAATAGTTTTTCATGATAAATTAAAAGGCTGTTATAAGGATGTTGTGCGTTCCTTGGGAGAAAAATATAATGTGCCTATATTAAAACATCAGGCATTAAGAAAACCTGAAAATATTAATTGGTAGACTCAGCATAAGAAAAATACACCTCTCATATTTAAATAAACAAATAACAGTCATTAGCATATAATAATATTATTTGTTATGTAATGCAGAGAGGTGTTATTATGAGTATAGAAATTCCCGGACTTACACAAGTTGTTATACCCGCGGCGATTACCGTGCATTTAGGTGCTCCGGATGAGCCTGCGGAAAATGTTACTGTATCATTTCTTGACTATATTAAAAATGTAGCATCAAGCGAAATTTATCCCACATGGCCTGAAGAGGCTCTGAGAGCAAATATTTATGCAATTACTTCTACGGCACTTAACAGGATATTTACAGAATGGTATCGTTCAAGAGGCTATAATTTCGACATAACCAACGATACAAGATTTGACCAGGCATATGTGCATAACAGAGGTATTTTCGACAGCGTTTCAACGCTGGTAGACGAAATGTTTGACAGCTATATAGTAAGGCAGGGACAGATAGAGCCTCTTTACGCACAATTTTGTGACGGCCGTGTATCCTGGTGTCCCGGGCTTCTTCAGTGGGGCTCTGTTGAGCTGGCAGACCAAGGCTACAATCCCTATGAAATTCTTCAATATTATTACGGTACTGACATTAATATCGAAATAGATACACCCTTGGCGGAAGCATATGAAACATATCCCGGAATTCCCCTCCGGTTGGGTGAGAATAATCCGTATATATTGTTAATGCAAATTTTTTTAAACACCATATCCGAAAATTATCCCGCAATTCCCCGAATTCAAAGTCCTTTGGGAACCTTTGACGAAACTACACAGGAAGCGGTAAGAACTTTCCAAAGTATTTTCAATCTGCCGGAGACAGGAATTATTGACAAAGCAACATGGTACGCAATCAGAAGAATTTATACGGCTGTCACCAATTTAGCCGAATTAACTTCCAAAGGATTCGCAGTAAACGAAATTCCGGAATATACACCAACACCCGGTCCCGAAGAAGTTGTTCCGGCAGTTCAAATTGTACAATATTTCCTAAATGTTCTTTCTGCATATTACGATTCAATTCCTTCCGTAGATATAAACGGAATATTGGATACAAATACAAGGTCGGCAATAATGGAATTTCAAAAAACATTTAATTTGCCAATCACGGGTCTTGTAGATGAACAAACGTATAATACTATGTATGATGCGGTAATAGGTATTTTAAGAGCACTTCCCCCATCTGCCATAGCGCTTCCGGCATTATTGTGGCCCGGAACTACATATCAGATTGGCTCGGAAGGACCCGGCGTATACCTGATTCAGCAATATCTGAGCTATATCGCATCAGTATTGGAAGGCATACAACCCACTCCTCCGGACGGAATTTACGGACCCGGAACCGAACAGGCAGTAAGACAATTTCAGCAATATTTCGGAATAGATGTTACAGGTGTCGTTGATCGATACACCTGGGACAGAATTGTGCTGATATACCGTAACTTGAGATTTGGTAATCCCGGAATATGAATTAGCCATAAAATATG
>ENA-UOOK01003060-UOOK01003060.1-fermentation-metagenome-genome-assembly--contig:-NODE-3060-length-19480-cov-7.902857_pt1 | contig 19480 bp, 8 predicted proteins | sample MGYA00245777_ERZ724023 | MGnify/ENA primary metagenome ERZ724023 (study PRJEB28704, sample SAMN03018312) | fermentation metagenome | biome: anthropogenic terrestrial biome; feature: soil; material...
TTAAAAATAGCTGAATTTTTAAAAGAAAGAAAGCAATTAGCCGATAAAATGAAGACCGAAGAAGCTAGAAAAATATATAGGCAAAGAAAGATGGTCGTAGAACCTGCAATTGGAAATTATAAAGAGAATTTAGGGTTTAGAGAATTTTTAACGAGAGGATTGAAATCAGTCAGAAATGAATTTAATTTAGTGTGTACTGCAGTTAACTTAAGGAAAATATGGATTTACTCAAATAAAAATGAGATCAGTGGAAGGAAAAATAGTAATATATGGAACTTTTCTCTTTAAGATTTGAGTAATAAGGAATAGAAATCAAATCTCATAAAAAAGTTCCAATCTACCAGTAACGATTTTATTACTAACAGTAATTGTCGGACAGCCTGTTTAGGGTGGGGTGGCCGCACGCAATTTGATTTGAAAATATCTAAATTGTCACTTCTTTGTACAATGAATGAAAATCAAATAAAAAAATCGAAATAGAATTTCGATTACTTAGAGGTTAAAGAAACTTTATCAAAAAGTTACTTAGTATCTCTACAAAGCAGAGTGAAAGACCCAAGCATGTACCCACTTTTTGATAAGATGACTACCTGCAGTTTGATTTCTTTTTTTCACCACTATAATGAACTTTAGCTTTCCATAATTTAGCTCCAACGTAATTTGCTCCTAAGTTCCTCAACCGATACAATACAGTACAAGTTTGTACCGATAATCATCCGGTTCACTTTGTATCTTGTGAAGTAAAATATTTATGAAAGTCTGATCTTTCGTCTGCTCATCATAAAAATCTGAATAGAGATCTAAGTTATTATAGATGCAATCACTCCATATTCTACAGGTACTAACAACAGAGTCATCAATATCCGATTCTTCCAAAACCTCCTCTGGCAATCTGTCCTCAAATATTCTAAAAACATCGTTACAATTCATAAGTTTAAAAATAAGCTCAGAGAATGCAAATGGCTTTTGTTCGGTCTCATATTTTTTCTGATACTCCAAAAAAAGATTCCTTATGTCGGTTTTGGCAAACTTGGAAACCTTTGAAGAATTAATAATTGTGTTGAACCAGGACATATTAAAATTGTCATCTGCATCCTGAGTTATGAGTTCAGTAAGTAAGTCTCCTATTAGAGTTGTCCTGTTCTTTCTATCCTGAATCGGAGTTGTTGATATTTCATATAGATCACTACTTTTATCTATTTTTGTTAAAACAGCTTCCAACCAGTTGTTTTGATATATTGCAGCAACACCTTTATCCAGTTTAGTCAATTCCATTATCTGCTTATCATTAAGACCGATCGAGCAGCCAGCTGCCTCGCAATCACTCTTTTCAGGTAATCTCATGATTATTTTTGTATTGGTATTTTTTATTGCTGATATATCTACGGAAGTTGGCGATTGGTCAACAATAATAAAACCTTCACCAAATGTTCTCATCTCAGCAATAGAATTACTTATCATTTCAACTGATTTGCCCTGAAGATTTGCAGATTCTTGATTCTGGTCTGTAGAGGTTTTTTTCAAAAGGTTATGCGCTTCTTCCAGTATGGTTACATGCTTAAGTGGCAGATTCGTGCCGATTGACATTGATTGTCTAAATTCACTTAACTTTAATATCAACACACCCATTAACAATGCCTTGGTTTCAACAGACCCGATACGGCTCAAGTCAACAATTGTATTTTGGTTAAATAGCACATCATCATCAATTGCATTTCCCGTAAAAATCTGCCCGACCAAACCGTTTGTTAATGATTCGACACGGGTAACAAGAGATCCAATATAATCGCCCTTTGTTTCAGCAGAAAATTTAGATGCTTCGAGCAATTCAGGCAAAATTTCAACAACATCTTTGAATGTTGGGAATTTTCCGTTCCCTTGATTAATATATATAGAGTGATTTAAGTCCCAGCCATGAAGAATATATGCCTTCTCAAATGATGCTTTCAAAAGTGCTGGCATAGCTGCGTATAATGGCCAGCATGCGCTGAATATTTCTATAAGTCTATCCAGATGCTCCAATACATGAATTTCTTCATTAAATTCAAAAGGATTTATGCGCAGCATGTCATAATATTTTGGATTCGTTGTAAATATGTTAATATCAGGCATGCCACCAAAAGCTAACTTGTATTCGCCTTTTGCCGGTTCAATGACCAGAAACTTAACGTTATTTTTTATTAATTCCTCAATAATTTTGTAAGTTGTGTTTGATTTACCCTAACCAGTCGATCCAGTTATAAAGCAATGTGCTGTCAGACTCTCTAAATCTAATCTTACTCTGTTGTTCTCGAAAACCTCTCCCATATGATAGATAGCTCCAATATCCACATTTCGGGAGTGCTCTTTTTGTTCTTTTACAAATACATTTCTACCGAATGCAACTGAATTAATGGATGTAACACCGGGTACGGATTTACGCGGAATGCCCATTAAAATAGGCACCTCAACCCCACTAATCATACTCGCTGGAGTGATTATCTGTTCTGTGTAGTTACCATCTCCATTATTTTGAGGAAGATACCTAAACTGAGGATGCAGGCCATATCGGAGATAATCCATGATCATCAGGTTCGTATCTGAATTCTCGAATTCGTTGCTCCACATATTTATAAAAGAGTTTTCGACGCTTGTCTTTTCTCCGGCAACCAGCGCTTTATAAGTATTAGCTGCGACAACGGTTGTTTCGGGATCATCTGAAATAAAATAACATGCACTATCCCATAATCCGTATGCTTCGCAACTTTTGATCCTTTCCAGTTGCTCATCTATTTTCTTTAACAATACCTGTACAGTCTTGTTTTGTTTAGTGATAGCTATACTAGCGGAAGTCCCTTCCGTAGTTGTTGTTGTATTTGATTCAGTTTTACTGGTAGATTCAGATTCAGAATAGGTATCAGTATGACCAGTGGAAGATCCGCTAAAACTTCCTTTAGTTGTTCCACGACTTGTGCCAGAATTCACTCCCATTATAAATAGAGAAAAGTTTTGACCACGGTTCCGAGACTTACTTGTTCCACTTGAAGTGCCCATATTTGTCCCGGTTGTGTCGCTAATACCCTCATTTATTGATTTTGAAAAGCTATCACTTATGCCTGTGGCTATAGCTTCGCTATTATTTTCGCTGTATGTCAGATTCGCCTGTGAGAATTGTGAAAGTGTGGAATAGAGCTCTTCATATCCTCGTTTCTTATTTTCCAAATCAGCCTTACTTAAAGGTGAAGAGATTAATACCGCAGTGTACTTTTCACCTGACATAGAATCAATAAATTTCTCCATTCCCTGTACAAACTTATCTTTATTGTTATCTCTTGGGCTGGGAACAATTGAAACAGCAGAAACAGCCATATTGGAGTATACATTGGGTATATGAGATTCTAATAATCTTTCAATTTGTGGGGACGATTGCTCTTTTATTTCAATACCTGGAAAATTACCTCTCAAGCTTTTCCCCAATATTTCTTTTGCAATATTTGGTTGATTGATGTTTCTCGTTCCTATGTAAAATTTTACACCATCTGTATCGCTAAAAATAACAAGTAATGCTTCACTTCCAAAATTTGATAGTGCGCTATAAACACTCACGAGTTTATCATTGATGTTCTCATGGGCATCATATACAATTTTACTAATTTCAAACATCGAGATATATGAGAACGAGCGTTGATGGCTTTCCAACGGTATTGGTTTACATTTATTAATATTAATTAAATAGTTTTTATTTATAAATAGGTCTGCAATTTCCAATCCATTTTGCATAATTTCAGAAATTTCACAAATTGCAGGCACAAAAATGAAAGTACCTGAAAGGACTTTCATATTAATAAGGTGACACCTTCACAGGAGTCTGGAATTACTCGGAAAAAATGGACTTTAACAGAGTTATTGAATTACAGACCTTTAAAAACATCAACCTATTAATGAGGGAACACCACTTTAATACCCTTGAAGAAAAAAGTTTCAACCGCGTAAGTCCTTTATGTCGTTAAACCAGATAGTGAATTTTGTTCCGTGGTCCCTTTTAAGGTCTATGCGGCCATCTATCTGTTCAACAAGAATACCTACAAGCTGGAGCCCGAGGGACTCTGCATTTTTGAACTTTATTCCTTCAGGGATGCCTTTTCCATTATCAGCTACTGTGAGTACGTAATGGTAGCTGTTTTTATCCATAAAGGGCGGGCCCGGATAGGTAGCATCATGGTTTGCGGCAAAAGCCTCAGTTTTGCGGAGACATATGCGGATTTCTCCTCCCTTTCCGGCAGGGAAAGCATGTTTAAGAGCGTTTGAAATCAGCTCGTTTACAATAATGCCAAGAGGTATTGCAGTATCCATTCCAAGGTAAACCTGCTCAAGGTCCAGTTTTAGTTTGATTTCTTCAGTCCCCAATTTGTATGAATGGAAAAGGTCTGCGGTCAGCTTCCTGAGATAAGCTGCAAAATCAAGTGTATCTGTTTCTTCTCCTTTGTAGAGCTCTTCATGAATAAGGGCCATTGAAACTACACGGTTCTGGCTCTCCCTGAAGGCTTTAAGTATTTGTGAATTACTGAACCTTTCAGCCTCGAGACTGAGGAGAGAATAGATTACCTGCAGGTTATTCTTGATCCTGTGGTGGATTTCTTTTATCCTGAATTTTTCCATGATCTCCATGGCTTCTTCAGCCATTTTACGTTCGGTAATATCCTGAACTGTTCCTTTCATCTGGATAGGGGTCCTGTTCTCATCAAAAATAACTTCGCCGTGTGCATGAACTATACGCTTAATCCCCTCAGCTGAAATTATCCTGTAATCCATATCATAGGGATTTCCTTTCAAAGCTCTTTTCACGGCACTATCAACATATTTTCGATCGTCGGGGTGTATGTAACTTAAATATATATCGTAAGTTTTCCTGGATTCTTGCGGATTACGCCCGAGAATACGAAACAATTCATCAGACCAGTATGCTTCACCGGTTACAAGGTCCCAGTCCCAGTTTCCGATATGGGCCATTTTTTGAGCTTCAGCAAGCCTTTCTTCGCTTTCTTTTAACGACTTATAAGCTTGTTCAAGCTGGCCTGTCCGTTCTTCAACCAGTTCTTCCAGGTTGTCGAGGGTTTCTTTCAACCTTGCTTCTGCTTCTTTTATATCTGTAATATCACGGGAAATTGCAAGAACTGAGATAACTTCCCCATCAACAAACTCCGGTACTATTCGTGTATTAAAGTAGTATTCTTTTCCTTCAGGAAACTTATAATGGAATTCCATTTTTTCGGGTTTTCCGGTGGCAAAAACATTCTGGTGATGCTCTTCCCAGAATTTCACCATCTCCGGGTCTGCTCCCAGTTCCCCATGGGATTTTCCGATGATTCTTTCTCGAGGGTAACCATAAGTTTCCTCCGCAGCAGGATTCGCATACATATGGCGGTTTTGCCTATCATATCTGGCAATTACATCAGGAGAATTCTCAGCCAATGTACGGAAACGCCCCTCGCTCTCCCGCAGCGCGTCCACAAGGGCATCGCGTTCCGACAGCGATTGAGCCAGCTTGAAATTGCTATAGCTTAACAATGAGAACATGTGGGCAAGCTTCGTTAAGAAGTTCATGCCTGTGTCAATAGTCTCCCGGGTTAGCCGCGGCACTTTCCCAAGTGCTGCTATATATTTCTCCTCATTGAAACCGTATTTTCGGGCCTGAGACCGGAAAAGCTCATAGTCCAGAGGCTCATCTTCAAAAAAGAACTGTCCTGAGAAGATATTACCGATATGCTGGCCGCCCAACATAATCGGAGTCGATATGTTCCACATGTTATTCTTGCACCTGTATAGCTTAAACTCTCCCGGGGCAACGACCTTTGATAACTCTGTGTCGCTTTCTATGCAGTGCTTGCAGGTTTCAGGGTGGGCTCTGTGGAATCTGGTGCAGATATCCTGCCATCCGACACCGACCAGAACATTGCCTTTGAGGTCGACCAGGCTCATAGGAATGTGAACAAGCTTATAAAAATCGTTCAGGAGAGACTGGATCGCCGGAGCATTAACAATTTCAGCAAGGTCCAGGTCAGCCAGCTCTCGAGCAGGAGAAAGAATACTCTCAATCTTCGGCCCAATACTCTTCTCACCCTTATGAAGGGCCTCTTCTTCCAGCTTTTTGTTTCTGGAACGTTCTATAAGTTCCCAATTTCCTTCCCTGTTGACCAGAGTAAACTGATGGTTAGCAACCATATCGATTATCTCGGCTGCTTTGAGCCTGTTGAGGGAATAGGTGCATAGAGATATCATCCGGCAGTTTCTGACGGCAAGGTCCAGTTTTACCTCATAATCAATAAAATCATTCCAATCTTTTTTGAAATCTTTCCTATCTTTTTTGCCCGGCCAAAAAGCGTTTTCACTCAACCTCAATCCGTCATAGCCGCTTTCCAGAGCCCAGTTGAGTTTTTCAACCCATATGCTTAAGGCCCTCTCCGAATCAAATAAACCCTCTCCCAAATCGAGTCCATCTTTTTCCGAACCGGATCTATCCTCTTTTACATGCCTGTAATTGAAGGGAATAATTTCAATTTGCCCCTTCTCAAGATAAACATCAATATCAGGAACAGCCTTTTTCAGGGCTTCTTTTGCTTTTTCAACTCCTGAAGGTTGTGATATAACCCAGAAGCAAAATTCATTATTTTCCAGCCCTGCTTTGAAGTAGGGGACAAGTATGTCCATCAAATCTTCTTTCATCTGGTAGAACTGGCAGAAGTGCGTTCCCCATGGAATGTCCCCAATAATATCAATACCAGACTTTCTCGGTTTTTCTGTCATTCCAGTCTCCAAAAAATCAAAGATTATTTTCTGAGAACTTATCTTCCTGTTACATATTAACTCATATCCAAACTCGTATCTACTGGTTTTTATAAAATGCAAGCTATATAGAATTTACGTAGTTAGCTAATTTGCAGGCAACTGCGTAAAACCGTACAGAAAAAGAAGATATGAAGTAGACAGAACAAATCTGGCTCTGAAAGAATAAACCTGGCCCTGAAATTACTTTTCACCCGCCTATTTGCAGAAAGTTATTTCTTGCCTTGCCGCTTCTAACCTGTTTTGCCTTCAAAAATTATTTTCTTCCGCAAAACTCATTTCGTGCTTCCACCAGGGCTTTCAGGTCCCGAAGTGGGGTTTTCGGGGCAAGCCCACAGCCCGGAGCAAGAATGTACACTCCACTTTCAAGGCATCTGAAAGCTTCTTTTTGATACGACCAGTTAGTAATAAAACATAAATGAATCCCAAATTAAAAAATGAATCCCAAATTTAAGATAAACTGAGAATATAAAAAGGAAAATAGGGAAAAAATAGAAGAAATTAGATATCAGATAAAAAATATGAGATAAAGATATATTTACTCTTTATATCTACTCTTTATATCTACTCTTTATATCTACTCTTTATATCTACTCTTCTCCAATCCACTCTTTAACTTTTTCAGGGTTGTTTTTAACCCAGTTTGCAGCTGCTTCTTCAGGGGCCTTGCCGTTTTCGATATCCATCATGACAGCCTGGATGTCGTCATGTGTCCACTGGAAGCGTGTCAGGATGCCGTAAAGGTTGGGTTTTTCTTCTTTGAGCCCAGGCCTTGCCAGGGTTTCAACGTTGTCCGCAGACCCGTAAGCGCCTTTTTTGTCATCCAGGTACTTGAGGTTCCAGCGGTTAAAAGCCCAGTGAGGAGACCAGAGGGTCACAGCTATCCATTCTTCGGAGTCAATTGATTTTTTAAGGGAGGCAGTCATTGCGGCGCTGCTGCCTGAAACAAGCTCCATTTCAAGGTCATAATCGGAGATTGCAGTTTCGGAAGCCTGCATTATACCGGCTCCAGGTTCGATCCCGATAATCTGACCGCCAAATCTTTCCTTCTCTGAGTCAAGCTCTTCAATGGAGTCTATAGTTACATAGGAAGGCACAACAATCCCTATCTTGCAGTCTTCGAGATTTGTCTGGACGAGGTCGAGCTTGTCTCCGTAAGTTTCCCAGTAGTTCTTGTGGGTATAGGGGAGCCATGCAGATGTGGTGAAATCAAACTGCCCGTCAGCGAGCCCCTGGTAAAGGGGACCTGCATCAACTGCAATGATTTCCACGTCTTCATACCCTGCCTGTTCGAGCACCTGTTGAACCACATTGGTGCTGGCAATCTCGCCATCCCATAAGACATAGCCTATCTTCACAGGTTCGCTGAACTCAGATGCTTCTGTTCCTTGGGAAGCTGCTCCTTCTACGGTTTTGTCTCCTTTCTCAGCACAGCCTGCCGCAAAAAGGGCAAGCCCGAGAATCAGACCGATTACCAGAATAGATCCGAGTTTTTTTTCTTCAGGGTTTAATTTTTGATTTTTCAAAGTATCTACAACCTTTTTTGAGTTTTTCTATTTTTGGTTTTTAAATAGTGAATTGAAGTGAGTTATGCACCTCTTCCTTGCACAGTTTCATACAGTTCTATACCGTTGACGCTGTATGGCGCTGCCTGGAAAAAAGTACCCTATAAAAATGAAGAGTCCTCGGTCCTGATAGTCTTGATATGGGCAGTATCAGGACCTGAGTGATTTTATCTGGGGCTAAGGCACTGGGTTATCCGGTCAAGGAAAACCGCGATTATGACAATAGCAAGGCCTGCTTCGAAGCCCATACCGACATCCAATCTCTGTATCCCGAAAAGGACCTGGTACCCGAGTCCCCTGGCTCCGATCATGGCTGCGATGACGACCATGGAAAGGGAAAGCATAATGCATTGGTTGATCCCGGCCATGATGGTCGGGAGCGCCACAGGCAGTTCAACTTTAGTAAGCTTTTGCCAGCCCGTGGAGCCAAAGGCGTCTGCAACCTCTGTAAGTTCTTTTGGTACCTGCCTGATCCCAAGGTTGGTAAGTCTGATTGTGGGGGGCATTGCAAAGACAATAGTTGCGATCATGCCCGGGACATTTCCAATCTCGAAAAAGATAACTGCAGGAATCAGATACACAAAAGACGGCATGGTCTGCATGAAGTCGAGTAAGGGTTTTACAACATGGTCAAGCATTTCGTTTTTTGCAGAGGCAATCCCTGCGGGAATCCCTATAAGCAGGGCAAACAGGGCAGAAGAAAGCACTAGTGCAAGCGTCTCCATTGAGAGCGCCCAGAGCCCCATATTATTGATAATGAAAAAACCAAATGCAGTTCCGGCTGCAAGTCTGATGTTGCGCTTTCCCGCAAAGTAGGCAAGAAGGGATATTCCCAGTATAAAGAGTTCTGGAGGAAGGAAAAGCAGGACGTCTTTTAAACCCGAGATAAGGACGTCAAGCTGCCTGCTTGTGAAGTCCAGAAATGTGCCAAAATTGTCTCCGATCCAGTCCACAGCGAATTCAACTGTGTCTCCAATTGGCAGGCGGGGAATCAGCATATATTCACCTCAGGGCCCGAAATGTTATCAGACACGGCAGGCGCTCCGTCCTTTGCTTCTGCCTCCTCAGGCACAGGTCTGCCAGTTACGTTGTTAATTATGTAGCTGCCTGAAACTTCGGCTGGAGGCCCGGCTTCTCCTTCATTTTTGCCGATGAAGACCGTTTTTTCAGGAGGCTTATCTTCAGGAGTTTTTACTTCTGAAGATGAACTTCCCGAATCATTTCCTTCGGACGCCTCAACCTGCCCGTTTTCTCCAGACATTGCAAGGGCACCAAGTACACTGCCACGGACGATGATCCCCAGTAATTTACCGGCATCATTTACAACGGCAAGAGGGTACTGGCTTTCTGCAATCAGAGGAATCACCTCGTTAAGAGGCATATCCGGAGCCACACGGGGAGCTTCCGGAATCATCACTGCTTCAAGGCTCTTTCTGGTTTTCAGGGCTTCAAGGGCATCCCCTATCATAAGTATGCCTTTCAAGCGCCTGTTCTTTCCTTCAACCACATAAATCGAGGAGATCCCATAGTCTTTCATCAACTGAATGGCAACCCTTGACCCGGAGTTGATGGATACGAGTGGTCTAGGCCGTTTCATAACCGATTCAGCGGTAAGGATTTTTGCCCTGTCGACCCCTGCAACGAACTTTGAGACATAAGAATCTGCAGGTTCGGTCAGGATCTCTTCAGGGGTCCCTATCTGGACAACTTCCCCATCCTTCATGAGAGCGATGCGGTCACCGATTTTCAGGGCTTCGTCCAGGTCGTGGGATACAAAGATAATTGTCTTTTGCACCCTGTCCTCAAGGGCAAGCAGTTCGTCCTGCATATCGCACCTGATAAGAGGGTCAAGGGCGCTAAAAGCCTCGTCCATTAAAAGGATGTCAGGGTCATTAGCAAGTGCCCTTGCAAGCCCTACTCTCTGCTTCATACCTCCGCTTAGCTGTGTTATCCTGCTATGTTCATATCCTTTGAGCCCTACGGTTTCTATAGCTTCTAGAGCCTTTGAATAGCGTTCTTCTTTAGGAATCCCCTGGATCTCAAGCCCGTAAGCCACATTGTCCAGGACTGACCTGTGAGGCAGCAGGGCAAAACCCTGAAAAACCATTCCAAGCTTGCTTCTGCGTGTATTTCTCAGTTCCTCAGGGCCCATATCAGTAATGTTCTGCCCATCGATCAGGATATTTCCTCCTGTTGGTTCGATAAGGCGGTTCAGGCAGCGCAGGAGGGTGGATTTTCCGGAACCCGAAAGTCCCATTATTACGAAAATCTCTCCATCGTAGACCTCAAAGTTAACGTTGTTGAGCCCTACGGTCTGTTTTGTCTTTTTAAAAATCTCACTTTTGGATAAGCCTTTATTTAGAAGGGAAATTACTTTAGAGGGGTTCTTCCCAAAAACTTTAGTAATGTTTTGTACTTCGATTTTTACATTTTTGTCCATTATGATACTCCGGTTTGACCGATGTTTTTCAAAAACTATTAACATCCGTTACGAAATGTACAAAGTTGCCACAAAAGCCCGGAAAATAAAAACAGAATTTCATTCAAATTAATCTGTATCTGTATAATTATTTTTAGGCAACTGAAAAATATAGATTTAAGAAAACTTTCTATTTTTTACAGCTCATATATTTTTTACAGCTTATACATTGTATTTTTCTTATTATTACATTTTCTTCAGATATATATAATATTTTTGCGGAAAATTAATATATTACAAATAATTTGAGGGATGAAATTGACATAAACCAGAGATAAAATCAAGACCTAAAAGTATGAAATTCTCATTTGCTTTAACGTATTGGCGTTTCAGGTATAACTTTGTTATTTCTTTAACGATTACTGGATACCGGGTTTTAGGGGAGAATATTTTAGTAGTTTAAAGGCCAGGGTTCTCGGAATAATTTATTTAATTGAAAGATTTATATATTAAAATCCTGAAAAAATACAGGAAATCAGGGAATCGGAAAAGTCATCGCAACACTTATACATGTCTTATGACATTTACTCGCAGGTTCAGATGATGAAAGCAGTACTCGGATTAGAAGATGGAACAGTTATTAAGGGCACCGGTTTTGGTGCTGAAAGCACAGCTTGCGGCGAACTCGTTTTTACCACTCAATTCACAGGATATGAGGAGGCTCTGACTGACCCTTCCTATAAGGGTCAGATTTTAATGTTCACCTACCCTCTGATAGGGAATTACGGTGTCAGTGGGGAGCGTTTCCAGTCGGACAACATCCATTCGGAGGGTCTTGTTGTCAGGGAAGCCTGCAAAAAACCGTATCACTACAAATCCACCCGTTCTATTCATAAATTTTTAGAGGATGAAGGAAAACCAGGGATCGAAGGTGTGGACACCCGTATGCTCACCATAAGGGCAAGGGAGCACGGGACCATGCGTGCAGCCCTGATCACTGGCAGTGATGATGGGGAAGAAGCCGTGGAGATGGCAAGGAATTTTCCGCAGGTAACGGACAAAGAGCTTATTGCAAGTGTAACATGCAAGGAGCCCTACTTCATACCCGGAGCCGCCGGCGCCTGGAAGGGCAGCGGCAAGCCCAAGCATGCGGTTGTGGTCGACCTCGGAATAAAGCGCAATATCATAAACAACCTGCATAAAAGGGGAATTGACCTTACACTTGTCCCTGCAACCACAAAACCAAAGGAAATTGCAGGCTATGAGCCTGACCTCCTCTTTATCTCAAACGGGCCCGGAAACCCGGAAAATGCAACAGATGCAATTAATGCAGTAAAGGCTTTTGCAGGCACGATTCCGGTTTGCGGGATCTGTTTTGGGCACCAGATCATCTCCCTTGCAATGGGAGCCAGGACTTACAAGCTTAAGTTCGGGCACAGGGGAGGAAACCAGCCGGTAAAGGACATTATTGAAAACAAGATTTTCATAAGCTCCCAGAACCACGGATACGCAGTGGACGCAGATTCCCTTGAGGGAACAGGGCTCTATGTAAAGTACCTGAACGCAAACGACAAAACCGTTGAAGGGGTCTCCCATAAAGACCTGGACATTTTCAGTGTACAGTTCCACCCTGAAGCCCAGGCAGGACCTATGGATACAGAGGAGACGTTCTTTGGCAAGGTCGTAAAGGTTCTCGGAGGGGATCTCTGATGCCAAAACGTGAAGACATAAAAAAAGTTTTGCTTATAGGTTCAGGGCCGATCACAATCGGACAGGCTGCAGAGTTCGACTTCTCTGGAAGCCAGGCGTGCAGGTCCTTAAAAGAAGAAGGCGTGCAGGTTGTGCTTGTAAACTCAAACCCTGCAACCATTATGACCGACCCCGAAATGGCGGATTCGGTTTATATCGAGCCTCTCGATGCAAAGATTGTAGAAAAAATTATTGAAAAAGAACGCCCTGACGGGATAATTGCAGGCATTGGAGGGCAGACAGGCCTTAATATCACCAGTGAACTTGCAGAGATGGGCGTTTTTGAGAAATATGGTGTCAAGATCCTTGGGACTCCTGTTGAAGCCATTAAAAACACGGAAGACAGGGAACTCTTTAAGGAGACCATGCTCAGCATAGGGGAAAAAGTTCCTCTTAGTAAGGCGGTCCACTCCTTAAAAGAAGCCGAAGAGGTTGTTGAAGAACTCGGCCTCCCACTCATTGTCCGTCCGGCTTACACTCTTGGAGGAGCTGGCGGCGGAATTGCTCGCACAAAAGAAGAACTCCTTGAGATCACAGAACGCGGGCTCAGGCGCAGCCGCATAAACCAGGTGCTCATAGAAGAAAGCGTGCTCGGATGGGCTGAAGTCGAGTACGAGGTCATGAGGGATGAAAACGATACCTGCATCGTGATCTGTAACATGGAAAACATTGACCCGATGGGTGTGCACACCGGAGAATCGGCAGTAGTTGCCCCGTCCCAGACCATGACAGATGCAGAGCACCAGATGCTCAGGAGTGCTTCTATTAAGATCATTCGTGCCCTCAAAATCGAAGGAGGGTGCAATATCCAGTACGCCTTAAAAGAAGGTGACTACCGCATTGTCGAGGTAAACCCGAGGGTTTCCAGGTCTTCAGCCCTTGCGTCCAAAGCAACAGGCTACCCGATTGCCCGTGTAACTGCAAAGATTGCAATAGGGATGACCCTTGACGAAATTATAAATAACGTTACCAAGAGCACACCTGCATCTTTTGAGCCGGCTCTTGACTATGTGATCACAAAGATTCCCAGGTGGCCTTTTGACAAGTTTACCACCGCAGACAAGACCCTGACAACCGCCATGAAAAGTACAGGAGAAATCATGGCAATAGGCAGGACAATTGAAGAGTCCCTCCTGAAGGCTTTCAAGTCTCTAGATATCGATAACCAGCTAGGGATAAAGCGCTGGGAAGAGCCGGAGATTAAAACCCTTCTCAAAACACCTACAAGCGAACGCCTTTTTGTTATCTTCCACGCGCTTGAGAGGGGAATGTCTGTAAAGGAAATTGCCGAACTCTCGAGCATCAACCCCTTCTTCATCTCCAAGATAAAGAACATTGTTGAGATGGAAAAGCGCATCAGGACAGAAGAACTGACTCCTGAGTTCCTGCGCGAAGTAAAGAGGATGGGATTCCCTGACAGCCGCCTTGCAGAACTGACAGGGAAAACAAGGGAGCAAATAAGCGACCTCAGGCACGAAGCGGGAATTCTTGCTACCTTCAAGATGGTTGACACCTGTGCAGCCGAGTTCCAGGCAGCAACTCCTTATTATTATTCCACTTACGAAGATACCTGCGAGACAAACTCTTCAGACAAAAAGAAAATCCTCATCCTGGGTGCAGGTCCGATCAGGATAGGACAGGGCATTGAGTTCGACTACTGTACTGTCCATGCAGTAACCGCACTCAGGGAAGAGGGCATAGAGACCCATATCATTAACAATAACCCTGAAACCGTGTCAACTGACTTTGACACATCGGACAAGCTCTTTTTTGAACCCCTCACAATGGAATACGTGATGAACGTAATCGAGCGTGAGAAGCCTGATGGTGTCCTTGTGCAGTTCGGAGGCCAGACCTCGGTTAACCTCGCACTCCCCCTGAAAAAGGAATTGCAGCGCAGGACAGACCTAAATACCGTGATCATGGGGACAGACCCAGAAGACATGGACCTTGCCGAAGATAGGGAAAAGTTCTACCTCCTTATGCAGGAGCTCGGAGTCCCGCAGCCTGAAGGAGGTTATGCAACTTCACAGCAGGAAGCAATCCAGGTTGCACAGAGGATCGGTTTCCCTGTACTTGTGCGCCCCTCTTACGTGCTCGGCGGCAGGGCAATGGAAATTGTCTATGACGAAATCGACCTCGAACGCTACATGAAAGAGGCAGTAAGGGTATCTCCTGAACACCCCATCCTTATAGACGACTTCCTTGAAGCCGCCTGTGAAATCGATGTGGATGCGGTCTGCGACCAGAAAGAAGTACTCATCGGTGCAATCATGGAGCACATAGAGGAAGCCGGTGTCCACTCGGGAGACTCAGCCTGTGTAATCCCACCCCAGTCTCTCTCCCCTGAAGTCCTTGACCAGGTAAGGGACTATACCCGTAAGATCGCTCTTGGACTGAGGGTTAAAGGTCTGATCAACATCCAGATGGCAGAAAAATGCGGAAAGGTCTTTGTGCTTGAAGCAAACCCGCGTTCAAGCAGGACAATTCCTTTCGTCTCAAAAGCTGTAGGTATTCCGCTTGCAAAGATTGCAGCCAAAGTTATTGCAGGGCACAGCTTAAAGGAACTCGGCTACACTGACGAGCCAAAGCCAAAGCACGTCTCGATTAAAGAAGTCCTCCTGCCCTTTGACAAGCTCCCCGGAGCAGACCCTGTCCTCGGACCAGAAATGAAGAGTACTGGAGAAGTCATGGGCGTTGACTACGACTTCGGAAGAGCATATTACAAGGCAGAGCTTGCAGCCGACAACCTCCTCCCTCTTACAGGAAAGGTCTTCCTCTCAATCAGGAACGCCGACAAACCCGAGCTTGTGGAAGCCGCAAGGAAACTGCAGGCAGCAGGCCTTGAACTCATGGGGACAAGGGGAACTGTGAACTACCTTGCACAGCACGGCATCTTCATGGACACTGTTAAGAAAGTGCACGACGGAAGCCCGAACGTTATTGATATGATGCGCAGGGACGAAGTCGACCTCATCATTAACACCCCCACAAACAAGATGTCACGCAGGGACGGCTACAGGATCAGGCGTGCGGCTGTAGACTTCAAAGTCCCGTACATCACCACGATCCAGGCGGCAGTTGCAGCGGCTGATGCTATTGAGACCATGAAGAAAGGAAAAGACCTTACTATCAAATCCATTAACGAATACCACAAAGAGATGGAACAGAAAGAACAGTAAGGTAAAGAAAAAACGCAAGTAAAGTACTGCTTAAAAAAAACCGCTGTGCCAGCGGAAAATTTAATTGTGAATTCAGCCGGCAGGGTGGCTTTCCATCCTCCGGCAAAATAAGATTAATTTTAAATCTACCAGCCGTTAGCTGTCAAATTTATAAAAATTAAAAGTACTGCTACCAAAATTATTAAACTTATTAACTTGCTAAACTCATTAACTTGCTAAACTTATTAAACTTATTAGCCCTTTAACCCTATTGAACTTACTAATTCGTTAACATGCCAATCGTTTTGGTTCTTATCACATATCCACTAAACAAGGGGTAGTAAAAGCATGGTAAAGAAAGTTGCACTTGCATATTCCGGTGGGCTTGACACCTCAGTGTGCATCCCCATCCTCAAGGAAAAGTACGGTTACGACGAAGTAATTACAATCTCTGTAGACGTCGGCCAGCCCGAAGAAGAGATTAAGAAGGCTGATGCAAAAGCCAATAAGATCAGCAACAAGCACTACACAATTGATGCAAAGGAAGAGTTCGTAAAAGACTACATCTTCCCCCTGATAAAAGCCAACGGCAGCTACGAAGGCTACGTCATGGGAACATCGGTAGCCCGCCCGCTGATCGCCAAAAAAGTAGTCGAAGCAGCCAAGAAAGAAGGTGCAGTTGCCCTTGCCCACGGCTGCACTGGAAAAGGAAACGACCAGCTCCGTTTTGAAGCCGTCTTCCGCCAGACCGATATGGACGTTATCGCCCCTATGCGTGAGATGAACCTGACCCGCGAGTGGGAAATCAATTACGCAAAAGAGCACGGTATCCCTGTCGAAGCCACAAAGTCCAAGCCCTGGAGCGTTGACGAAAATATTTGGAGCCGCAGTATCGAAGGCGGCAGGCTTGAAGACCCCTCTTTTGTCCCGCCGGAAGAGATCTTCGAGTGGACAAAATCCGCAGAAGATGCCCCGGACAAGCCCAGGATCGTTGACATCGATTTTGAAGCCGGTGTCCCTGTAGCCATTGATGGCGAAAAGCTCGGCGGCTACGCCATTGTCAAGAAGATGAACGAAATTGCAGGCGAGAACGGCGTCGGCAGGACAGATATGATCGAAGACCGCGTGCTCGGCTTAAAAGCCCGTGAGAATTACGAGCACCCGGCTGCAACCGTGCTCCTCGCAGCCCACGCCGACCTCGAGAAACTCGTCCTGACCCGCGGGGAACTGAAGTTCAAGAAGATCGTTGAAGAGCAGTGGTCCGAAATGGCATACGCAGGTCTTGTGGACGACCCCCTCTTTGCCGACCTCAACGCCTTTATCGACAAGTCCCAGGAAAGGGTCACAGGTACAGTGAAAGTAAAGCTCTACAAAGGCGCACTTACTATCCTTGCCCGCAGCTCGCCAAATGCCCTGTATTCCGAGGATTTGGTTTCGTTTGACAGTCAGACCATTGACCAGAAGGATGCGGAAGGGTTTGCGAAGTATCACGGGTTCCAGGCGAGGATGTACAGGAAAGTGATGGATAAGCAGTAAATTTGAAGTATTATTTCTTTTCCTGCCTTTTTTCCAGTAGGCAGGACAATTATTCTCTTTTTTACTTACTTCTGGCTACTTTTGGAGTTTCAATTATTTCCTTTTTCCATAGTTCCAGAGTAATTAATGGATTTAGCTTTTTCAGAGTGCAGTAATAGCTGTCTTAAACCGTTATTGTCACCGTGCGAAGCACGGGCCTTTTTGCTGATTTAACTGAAGGATAAGAGATTAAGAACAAATAGGAACTCTTTTATTTTTATGGGCGCTACAGGGTTAAAGGTGTAGCTAATTGGTTGATCAATATGAAAAAATGGTTAGACCAATTAGGTATAATTTGAACTTTTTCATTAGAAGTAAAAATCATTTGAAACTTACAAGTACTTTATTCTAATAAAACAAATATGTTCTTGAATAGTAATTTGAAAAACATTAACAAGTTGAAAATTTAAGTTTATAATGAACCTCTTTTCGGAGGAATTGAGTGCCAATAGGTTCTACAACATACTTTGGAAAAGAGAGAATTTTTGTTGATAGAGACGCCTGTATTCAAGCTTTCAGAGAGAATATCCAGAAATTAGAAACTCAAGAATATAACGTCTTATTTTTCCATGGTATTGCAGGTATCGGTAAAAGCAAATTGCAAAAAGAGCTACAAAATATACTGGATAAAGAGTACCCTGAAATATTTTGGACTTCTATTGATCTAAACACAAAGACCAACAGAGAAGTTGGCACCTTTTTAGTCACCCTGAGAAACAAGATTCAGGAAAAATGCAAAGCTAATTTTTACCTATTCGATATAGCCCATGCTATATACTGGAAAAAACTCCACCCTGAAATTCCCTTACCACAAGAGAACTACCCTTTAATCAAAGAAGGGGGATTTTTCAGTAAGGTAATAGACGTCCTTAACGAATTTGGGCCTGCAAGATTGGCCTGGGACATTCTAAAAAATGCTCCAGAAAATGTTAAGAGATCTTTAAAGGAACAGGCTATAGACATCAATAAACTTGCAGATATGGAAGTTCATGAGCTAGAAAAATTATTACCCGGCTTTTTTGCTGCAGATTTTACGAATTATTTAGGCACAGATTCAAAGGCTTACATTTTTATTGACACATATGAAGCTCTCTGGGATGGTCTGAGAAATAAAGGTAGTTTCCATGAAAAAGATGAATGGATAAGAGATAATCTTATTCCAAACATGAGTGGGGTTTCATGGGTAATCTGTGGGAGAGAACCGCTATTATGGGATAAATATGATTCAGACTGGAAAATATATCTGGAACAGCATCTAGTAGATGGACTTCCAGAAAGTTATTGTCAAGAATTTTTAGAAGACTGTGGTATCGAAAATAAAGATATTAGAGATATAATTATTAAAGTCAGTGAGGGAGTTCCATACTATCTTAACCTGTCTGTTGATACCTATGAAAAGATTAGCAGGAGCAGGCAGCCTGCCTTTGAAGATTTTGGAAAGGCACAGCCAGAGGTCTTCAATACGTTCGTTAAATACCTAAGAAGCAATGAAATTCAAGCACTTACAGTACTCTCAGTACCTAATCAATGGGATCGGGGTCTTTTTGAAGTACTGATGAAAAAATTCTGTACTGAATTGCCAATTAGTACTTTTTTGGAACTAATTAAGTTTTCTTTTATCAAAAAAGATACCGATGGAAAATGCTCTGTTCACCAGTTGATGAGAAAAAGCCTTAAGGAATTCCATGATCCCACAGATCGAAAGAATATCCATAAGTATCTACTTGATTTTTACAGCAAAAAGCTAGAAAATATAGATATCAAAGAAATAATCCCAGAACACGAAAACACCCTTACCGAAGCTTTTTACCATGCAAAAGAGTCATTTGATGCAGAAGAATTATGCGAATGGTTTATTTCTGTATCTGATCCGTTTTATAGAGCAGCATTCTGGCAATTGATTTCTCCCTTTTATGAGGAAATTCTTCAGATACTCGAAGTAAATGTCAGCCCTGAGCATTTGCTCGTTGGAGTTACTTTGAATTATCTCGGTATACTTTATACAAATATGGGAGAATACGAAAAAGCACTCCCACTTTATCAAAGGGCACTGGAAATAATTGAAAAGGTGCTCGGGCCGCAACACCCATCTGTTGCAACAACACTAAACAATCTCGCAGGACTCTATCGTCAGATGGGAGAATACGAAAAAGCACTCCCACTTTATCAAAGGGCACTGGAAATAATTG
>ENA-UOOK01003061-UOOK01003061.1-fermentation-metagenome-genome-assembly--contig:-NODE-3061-length-19478-cov-5.347423_pt1 | contig 19478 bp, 16 predicted proteins | sample MGYA00245777_ERZ724023 | MGnify/ENA primary metagenome ERZ724023 (study PRJEB28704, sample SAMN03018312) | fermentation metagenome | biome: anthropogenic terrestrial biome; feature: soil; material...
GGATTAAAGAAGCTTAGCCGTTTTTTATATCTAAATTTTAGGAGATGAGATATGTAGTGAAAATTGACCTAACACAAAATCATGACATTGTGGGTGCCTTTCGTTCGATTAATTGGAAAGAAATTCAAAAAAAATATAATGATCCAGGAACAAAATATTGCTTTGATGTTTTAGATGGCAAAAAACAAGCAGGATATGATATTAAACTAGCTTGCTTTCGCCATTTAAGAGATCTGCAAAGGCAAAACACTAAAAAATTTCCTTACCATTATGATATTAAACAGGTAAATCAGATTTTAAAGTTCGCTTCTATCTCACCTAATGTTGACACTGGTGAACCTACTAAATTAATGGATTGGCAAAAATTTATTTTCAGTCAAATGATGGGCTGGCGTGATCGAGATGACAATAAAAGATTTACTAGAGTTATTGTTTCTGTATCACGTGGTCAAGGGAAAACCTATTTGATGGCAATTTTAGCAGCTTATAGTTTTTTAATTGAATCTTTAGGGCTGGAAAACCAAGACTATTTAGTTGCTTCCATTAACTATAAGCAGACTATGAAAATCTTTGGCTATATTAAATCGATGCTTAGAAAAATTATTAATATTGAGCCATTTAAATCATTAGCTAAAGATGCTGGCTTAGAGCTACAGTCTGAGCAAATTATTGAAAAGAAAACTAATAATATCTTAAGAGCTATCTCTCATGAAGCTGGACAATATGATTCATATCACTTTAGAACTGCTGTCTTTGATGAAATTGGCGAAGTGAATACACGACAAAGAATTTCTAAAATTATTTCTGGTCAAGTTAAGGTTAAAAACCATCAATTCGTGCAGATATCTACTGCTTATCCTGATCCTACAGTACCATTTCATGAAGATGAAAAAATGGTAATTCAAGCTATGGAACAAGATTTCAAGCGTGAGGCTGATAGCTATCTTGGCTTAATCTGGTCACAGGACTCAGAAAATGAAGTTTATGATCCTAAAACATGGATTAAGTCCAATCCGCTTTTAGGCTTGCCAGATCAAAAAGAAAATCTATTGTCTGGTTTAAAAGATAAACGTGATAACGACCTATTAACTGGCAATATTGCGGATTTTGAAAACAAGAATTTAAACTTGTGGCTGAAACAGTCAACAACTAGTTTTCTTAATCTAAAAGACGTTGAAGATGCGGTCGATGATGATTTTAAAATTGATGGCAGACAAGTCTATGTCGGTTTTGACTACTCGATGTTTAGTGATAATACTTCAATTGGTTTCGTTTATCCTTATCAGGATGCATCGGGTGACGTTCGTTTTCATATTGCTCAGCATTCCTTCATTCCGTGGCAACAAGCAGGCTCAATTGAGGCAAAGGAAAAACAAGATGGCATTGCTTACCGTGAGTATCCAAAGTATTGTACTATCACCAGTCATGAGAAAGGGATAATTAATCCAGAGCAAGTATATAGATGGCTATTAGATTACGTGCAAAAGCATAAATTGAAAGTCGTCTTTTTTGGTTATGACCGCTACGGCTCATACCAAGTTAAAAATATTACTGAATCGCTTAATGCTAATACCGATTGGATAATTCAAGACATTGCCCAACGTACTAGCACACTTGCTAATCCAACCAAGTTCTTACAAGAAAGCTTTGCTACCGGCAAGATCACTCGCTTTAATGATCCAATTGAAGAAAAAGCATTACTTAATGCAGTTGTCCGAGAAGATAAAATCGGTATTCAAGTTGATAAGGACAAAGCCACTTTGAAGATTGATGTTGTGGACGCTCTAATCGACGCCATGTATCAAGCAATGTATCACTTTGAAGACTATGGAATTGCGAACGATAAGTCAACTGAAGTTAAACGGATGACACAGCAGCAAGTACTGGATTGGTTTAATAATCCCAAGTCGGGGCTTTTAGGAGATGATTATTATTCTGATAAAAATGCTAATTAAAAATATTTGGAAGTTTTTAGATGTACTGTTATATGTTTTAGGCTTTGGCTCAATAACTGGAGCCTTATTTTTATGGTCACCAATTGCAGGTGGGATAGGTTTAGGAATTGCACTGATTTTAACTGGTCTATTAATTGATTTACTTCCTAAAGGTAAGTAGGAAGGAGGTGAATTAAATGCCAGTTTTCAATTTTAATAAGAATTCACGGCAATCTGTTGATTTAGACTCAGCAGATTTTATTGATTATTTAACTGGTAGTAACAATGAAGAATATGTTACTGCAGATCAGGCTTTACAAAATTCTGACCTGTATTCCTTGATCTCTCAGCTCTCTGCTGATTTGGCATTGGTGGTTTTCCGAACTCCATCGCAAAGAATGCAAACTTTTTTAGCTAATCCGAGCAATGATACAAACGGATTTAGCTTTTGGCAAGGCATGTTTGCTCAACTGCTTTTAGATGGGAACGCCTATGCTTACCGTTGGCAAAACAATAATGGCGTTGACTTGTATTGGGAAGGATTAAGACCATCACAAGTCAATGTTTATAAAGACTTAGACGGTACAGGCTTACTTTATGATGTGGATTTTGATGAGCCCAATATTGGAGCAATCAGTAATATCCCACAGGGCGAAATGATTCACTTTAGGTTAATGTCGAAGAACTCAATTGGCATCAAAGGATATTCGCCATTGCGTGCTTTGACAGATGAGCTTGCAATTAAGAACAAGTCCAACGATTTGACAAAGAATGCATTGGATCAATCAGTTATGGCACCAGGGATTTTAACGGTTCAGGGTGCTGGCTTACTTGATGAAAACAAGAAAGCAGCCAGAAGTCGTGCTTTTGTTAGACAACAGAAAAATTCAGCTAATGGTCCGATTGTCCTAGATGATCTTGAAACTTATCAGCCATTGGAAATTAAGAGCGATGTTGCTAAGTTATTAGCTCAAGTTGATTGGACTAGCAAGCAAGTTGCTAAAGTCTATGGCGTGCCTGACAGTTACTTGAATGGTGCAGGTGATCAACAGTCAAACCTTGATCAGGAAAACGGTCAATATGCTAAAGCTTTAAAACGCTTCGTTGGTCCTATTGCTAGTGAGCTTAACAATAAGTTAAATACTACTGTAACTCCTGACCTGCGTCCTTCTGTGGATGCTATTGGTGATGGGTTTGCGAACAAAGTCTCGAGCATGGTGAAAGATAGTACAATTTCTGCTAATCAAGCTCAATTTATTTTGAAGAGGCTAGGCTATTTACCACAGGATTTGCCTGAATATCAGTCACAGAAAGGAAGTGATAATAATGAAAACAATTCAAATGAAGGGTGAAGTCATTCCTGACAATTTTTCAGATGTTTATGACTGGCTAAATTATCAATACTTTAGTCCACAATCTGTTTCTGATGCTTTATCAGAAGCTAATGGTGAAGATATATCTTTAGAAATTAATTCACCAGGCGGTTATATTGATGCAGGTTCTGAAATTTATACGGAACTTATGGAATATTCAGGAACAGTTAATGCTAAAATCGTTGGTTATGCTTGCTCTGCTGCGTCTTGGATTGCATTAGCAGCTGACCATGTTGCAATGTCGCCAACTGCACAAATGATGATTCATAGAGCAAGTAGTGCAGCTACTGGAAATAGCTCTGATATGATGAGTGAATACAATGCACTAGATCAAATGGATAAATCATTTGTTGATCTGTATTCAAAAAGAACAGGCAAATCACCAGAAGACATTTATCAAATGATGGCTAACACTACTTGGATGAATGCCAAGACTGCTGTTGAAAACGGATTTGCTGATGAAATTATGTTTGAAAATAAAGAGCCAGCTTTAGTCAATGCTGATGGTTCTTTATCAGTAAAGCCAGAAATGATCAATAAAATTAAAAATTTACTTCACCGAGATACTGAAGCAAGTAAAAAGACCAATGATGTCTCTAAACCCATTGAAAATAAGAAAAAAGAGCCAAAGAAGGACAAGGCAGATGACCTTGATCTTTTACTTTGGTCTTAATTTTGGAAAGGTGGTCCCAAATGGGAATTAATGATTTACACGATGATTGGTTATCTAAGAGCAATAAGGTAACTGATCTTTTTAATAAGAAAATGGCATTGAATGCAAAGTATAATGCCAGTTTTGATTCGATGACTGATGAGCAAAAGACAGCTTTGAAGAATGAAATGACGCAAGCAGCTAAAGACTATTCAAACGCTGTGGAAGCTCGTGATTACTCAAAGCAACTTTTAGATGACGCTAGAACTGCTGAAAAGCCAGCCAACAAGAAGCCAGTTGAACCTAAGAAGTCAGAAAAGGAATTGGCTAAGGACATTAAGGACAAATTTGTAACTGATTTTAAAAATATGGTTACTTCAGGCACTATGCCAGATGGAACTACAGTTTCAGGCGACGACTCAAATGCTGGCTTGACTATTCCAGATGATGTTCAAACTGCTATTCATGCTTTGGTGCGTCAATACGCTTCTCTTGAAAGCTTAGTAAATATTGAAAATGTTTCAACTTCACATGGTTCACGTGTTTATGAAAAGCTTGCTGATATTAGTCCATTAGTCAACTTAGATGATGAAAAGGCACAAATTGGTGACATTGATGATCCTCAACTTACTTTAGTTAAGTATACTATTCATCGCTATGCAGGTATCACTACCGCTACTAACACCCTTTTAGCAGATACTGCTGAAAACATTCTAGGCTGGTTAGAGCAATGGGCTGCACGTAAGGATGTTGTGACTCGCAACCAAGCTATTTTGGCTGTAATGGGCAATACACCTAAGAAACCAACTATTACTGATTTTGACGACATTAAAGATCTTGAAAACAATACCCTTGATCCAGCTATTATTGCTACTTCAGTATTTGTAACTAACCAATCTGGTTTCAATGTTCTTTCAAAGATGAAGGACGCAAACGGTAATTACTTGATTCAACCTAACGTAACTAATCCAGAAATTAAACAAATCGGTGGCCACACTGTACAAGTTATTGCTGACCGTTGGTTACCAGATATCTCAGGCTCTCACCCACTTTACTTTGGTGACTTAAAGCAAGGTATTACTTTATTTGATCGTCAAGAAATGTCAGTTACTCCAACTAATATTGGTGGTGGCGCATTTGAAACTGATACTACTAAGATTCGTTTCATTGATCGCTTTGACGTTCAACTAATTGACGATGGTGCTTTTGCAACTGCATCATTTAAGCAAGTTGCTGATCAAACTAAAGGCACTGCTAATACTGGTAGCACGTCAACCAGTTCAACAAGCAAGTAAATGAAGGAGGTGATCAGCAATGACCGCCATCTTGAAAGCTGATGATGAATTTAAGCGAGTCTTAGGATATCTGCCAAATGATGATATGCTTGATGACCAAGTAACTCAGCACATGACATCTGCTCTTAACGCAGCTGAAACTTATGTTCAAGGTGCTGTGGGGCAAGAAAACACGGACTTTTATCAAAGTGAGAACATTCTTCCACTCTATAAACTTGCTTGTTTTGCAATTGCAGCAAACTGGTTTAATCATCCATCATCTGCTGTATCTTCCACAACCGCTAAGGCTATTATTGGTCAGCTTCGTGGTTCATATGATGAGAGTGAGGTGAGCGATGATGGTTCAACTGCAGAATCCTGATCGTTTAACACGACCAATTGCATTTGGCACTATTGATGACCAAGATTATGACATTAATGGCGTGTTAAAAACCACATTTGTACCAATAGGTAATCCCACATTGTGTGGACTTTGGAGCTTAACGACTTCACAAATGATTCAACAGACTGGTAATCAATCCACAAACACTTTAATTGTGGTCGTCCATCATCGCCAATCGTGGGAAAAGATTACTCATGCAAGACTGAACAATATTGTATATAAGGTATCCAACGTTAATCAGGATCCTTATCGTAATCAGACAGCCTATGACTTACTCACTCTCACTAAAGTGGGTGATAATGATGGCTGATTTAGGTGATAATTTGCTCAAATGGTATGAACAGGTTGAAAAAGCTGCTAAATTAACTCCCACTCAAAAAGCACAGGTTACTGGTGCTGGTGCTAAAGTATTTGCTTCAGCTTTGAAAAAAACAACACCAGTCAGTAGCGAACACTATAAAGGTGGTCGTTCAGTTGCTCATATGAATGAGCTTCACGGCAAAAAACCTCGTAAAACTAAGCACTTGAGAGATTCAATTACTTATAAGCCAGGCTTTACTTCTGATGGACTCTTCTCTGGGGATACTTCCGTTGGCTTTGATGATAAATATCAAGCTATGGTAGCCCGTTTTGTTAATAATGGAACGGCAGGGATGAGCAAAAAAGAAATTAAAAACATGCACTTCATTGAAAAAGCTCAAAATGAGGCTAAAAGTGAAGTGCTTAAAGCTGAGGCTGAAAAATATAAGGAAGTGATGGGCTTATGACAATTGTTCATGAAATATCTGACGATTTAAATAAAGCAGATATTAAGAACTTAGGTCAAGCTTTTCCTTTTCGAATCCCTCCAAGCTCCTTAGTAAAATACCAAGACAAAGCTTTAATTGCCATCTCTGAAGTGTTGGAAAATCCAACCGAGCATGGCAGCAATATTTATAATGAAATGTCGGTACAGATTCAAGTAAAAATCTGCTATCCGATAGGTGACCAAGTTAATACAGACGCTTTTGAACAATCAATAGCGTCTTTTTTTATGCAAAAAAATTGGCTCAGACAGACAAACAATGGGCATTACATTGACGAGTCTGGGCACGCAGAAATTGATTTATTTTTTAAAAGGAGAATATAAATGGAAATAACAGGTTTAAATGATTTTATCGTGTGGATGTATGATAAAGACGGCAATGTAGTCACTGATCCGACTGCTGGCGGTTTTCCATACGATGGCGATAAAGGCAAGGTTTATACTCAACAGGGTCACGAGGAAATCAAAGGCTTATTTAAGGTAGATTTGCAATCATCACTTGGTGCAACTCAAGCTGACATCACAGGCTTAGCTCCATCAGTATCACGTGTTTATGGTTCTAACTACGTAGCAGAAGTAAACACTGGTACAGAGCAGCCAAGTATTGCATTAGCCGCTAATGATATTCCACATGGTGTTTATGATTTGCTGACTGGTTTAAGCAAAGATACACAAAATGCTGGTGGGTATGCACGTCAAGGCAAGGCTGGCACAGTAAACGGTGGTGTAATTGCTCACTCATACAATACTCATAAGAACATTGATTTGTACTTTGCATTCCCATTTGGGGTATTTATCCCAGGTGAACTCAAAATAGGTACTAACACCCAAAACCCTACTGTCGCTCACGATGCTTTAACTTTAAACGCACAAGCTCGTAGCACTGACACATTGCTTTACGAAAAGTTTTATTCAGACGAACCGAGTTTTGACTTTGATCAGATGATTCAATTCATTACTGGTGCTAGTGCAGTTGGTACTACTCCAGCAACCACATCATCTACCACAACATCTACCACTCAAGGCGCTTAATTAAGTAGCAGGGTGGGTAGTGGTAGGAAAAAGCAGTTATTTTATTTGAAAAACAGCTTAAATGCTGTTTTTTTCTTTCGAAAGGAAATTTATATGGCAGCAAAAGTTAATGGTAAGAAATTACATTTATCAACATTTGAGATTCCAACTTCAGGTAAGAACATTCGTAAATGCCTAGTAGCACAAAAGAAATTTGCAGAAGCTGGTGAAGTTATTGATCACGTTAATACTGATGATGATGACTCAATGATTAAAGCACTAGATGCTCAAATTAAATTAATTGATACTTATACAGAATTTTTGAAACCAATCTTGCACTTGTCAGATGAACAAGCAAAGAAAGTAGAAGACTCAGATTTCAATGATGTAGTTAACTTCACTAATGAAGTAATTAGTAAGGTTCTTGGTTACGATTCTGACAAAAGCACAAAATCAGAAGATAAGTGATGAAGACCCAGCTAGAGCATATGAGCAGATGATTGAAGACTTTGACTATTCAGAGCAACAGATGATACTCAATGCTCATATGTCTGTGGATGAATTTGAAAATACTGATTATTACAGATTAATTGAAATTATGAATGCAAAACCACGTGATAAGCGTCCTAAGACGTTGTGGGAACTTGCAGATAATATGGATAAATCAGAAAGGAGGTAAATAAATGGCAGCAAATATTCCTATGGGGTCGATGTCAACTGAGATTAAGCTGAACGGCTCTCAATCAGTCAGAACACTTAGAGAATTAAAGCAAGCTGTAACTCAAGCTACGAGCGCTTGGAAAGCACAAAGAGCCGAACTATCTACCATTGGCAAGTCAACAAAAGCTGCAGAAGCTAAGTATAAGGGCTTAGCAGAAACGATTAATAAGCAAAAAGATTATATTTCTGGCTTGCGAGAAGCTCAAAAGCACTTGCAAGAAGCACAGAAGTCTGTTGACCGCTCTACTAGAGAAGGTCGACAAGAATACGGCAAGTATAATGAAGCTCTGCAGAAAAATGAAACTAGAATTCATTCTGCTGAGCAAAGACTAGCCGGATTGGCAAATCAGCAATCTAAAGCTCATAAATCATTAGATTACTACAAATCTGGCTTGGCTGACGTTCAAAAGCAACTAAAGTCCAGTGAATCAGTAACTAGATCTTATGTTGATCGTCTACAGTCAGAAGGTAAATCTTATGAAGCAGCTAAAGCAAAACTAGCAGGCTATAGATCTTCACTTGAGATTTTAAATAAACAACAGAAGATCCAAGAAGCAGAATTATCTAAGATTGCAAGTACTGCAGGTAAATCTAGCGATGCATTTAAACGGCAACAAATACGTGTAAATGAAACAGCTACTTCAATCAATAAAACTAAGTCCAACATGTCGGCTTTAAATGACACAATAAAGAAAACCAATCCTTCTATATTTGATCGACTTAAGGACAAACTTCATGGTACAAGCAATGAAGCTAAAGATACTAGCCATAATATTATGGATATTGCCAAAGGCTCAGCCATTGGTAATATGGTATCTAATGGCTTTAGTAATTTAGGCTCTGCACTGTGGAGTGCTGCACAGAATGGCTTTAAATTAGATGAAGCTGGAGAAGAACTAAAGAAACGTTGGTCTGATTTAGGATTACCAAAACGAGCAGTTAAAGGCTTAATGGATCAGATTAGTAGGATCAGAGGCGTATCAAATGCTTCTGGATCTTCTATTAATCAATTACAAAGAAGTTTATATAACTTAACGAATGGTAATGTTGGTCATGTTAAAGCTTTGACTAATGAACTGTTTGCTTTTGGTAAACAGGCTGGTTTAAGTGATGACAAAATTGCTGGTATGGGTCAAAAACTTACTAGAGTATTTTCACAATCTAAAGTTAGATTATCTGCATTTAACCGTGCATTTGGTCAAATGCCAGGATTACGTAACGCTATTATTAAAGCTTCTGGAATGTCTAAGAAAGCATTTAATAATGCGTTAACAAATGGGAAAATTTCAGGAACTCAGCTTCAAAAACTAATGATTAAAGCCAGTTCTAAATCTGGCAAAGCTTGGGAAAGATTTGGCTCAACAACCAAGGGACAACTTGCTAAAGCTCAAGGTCAATACACTAATATGACCGCTATGTTTATGAAGCCAATTGAATTTGTTTCAATTAAAGCTTTAAACGGTGTGATGTCTCAATTAGTAAATAAGCGCGGTGGTTTAACTAAGACTGGTTCAGCCATTCAAGGCATCGTTAAAAATTTATCTAAAAATATTGGTAAAGGTATTACTAATACAATTGATTTTATTGTTCATCATACACAAGGCATTAAAACTTTTGGCGAAATTGTTGCCGGTGCGTTTGCAGCTAAAAAAATCTATGATTTTACTGGCAGTATTCAAAAAGGCATTGGTGCAGTTGCTGATGATATTGACGCTTTTAAAAAGTTAGCAAAATCAACAAGTATGGCTGATGTCGCTCAGAAATTATTAAATGTTGATGAAAAAGCTAACCCAATTGGATTGATTGCTGTTGCTGTAGCTGCTTTAGGCGTTGCATTTTATGAGCTTTACAATCATTGCAAGCCTTTTAGAAATTTTGTCAATAGCATCGGTAAACAAGTAGTTAAAGTTTTTAACGGTGTTGTTAAATTCTTCAAGAATAATTGGAAAGAGATTGGAGAATTAATTGTTAATCCAATTCAAGGCGGTTTTGATCTACTTTATAAAAATAATAAAGGTTTCCGCAAGTGGGTTAATGGTTTAGTCAAAGGCTTTAAAAATGCTTGGAAAGGTGTCGGCAAATGGTTTGGCAACATTGGTAAAGGCATTCAAAAATCTTGGAAAGGTATGACCAAGTGGTTTACTAAACTTGGCAAGAACATGTCCAAGGGAATTAAATCGTCTTGGAAAGGCGTAACCAAATGGTTCTCCAAGATTGGTAAGAACATCCAAAAGTCTTGGAAAGGCATGACCAAGTGGTTTACTAAACTTGGCAAAAACATGTCCAAGGGAATTAAATCGTCTTGGAAAGGCGTAACCAAGTGGTTCTCTAATGTCGGTAAAGATATTCAAAAAGCCTGGAAAGGTATGACCAAGTGGTTTAAGACTTTGGGCAAGAATATGGCTAAAGGGCTTAAATCAGCTTGGAAATCTATGGTCAAATGGTTTAGTGGCATTGCTGAGGATATTAAAAAAGCTTGGCACGGAATGACAAGCTGGTTTAGTAAACTCGGTCATGGCATGGCGAGTGGATTAAAGTCAGCTTGGAAACATGTAACTGGCTGGTTCTCTGATATTGGTAAAGGTATCCGTAATGCTTGGCGTGGTATGACTAGTTGGTTTAGCCATCTCGGTAGTAACATGGCTAGTGGAATTAAATCTGGCTGGCATGGAATGACTAGTTGGTTTACTAATCTTGCTAAAAGTATTAAAAGTGTCTTTGATCATTTATGGAGCGGCATTAAAGATGGTGCTGCTTCAATCATTAATACTATAATTGATGACATAAACGGTACTGGTAAAAATATCAGTAACTTTACTCACGGTAAAATTAAGTTTGGCAAGATTGAACATGTTCATTTCTACCAAGGAACTGGACCAATTAAAAATCCTATATTAGGTGTTCTAAACGATGGTAACGATTCACCAGCAACGGGTAATCGTGAAGGTTTGCTTCATAAAAATGGTTTATTGGAGGTTCTAAATGGAACTAATATTAAACGTTTATTATTACCTGGTGATGAAGTTATTAAGGCTAGCGATATGGCTAGCCTTTTTCATTTTGCTGATGGTACTGTTACACCGGCAACTAATTTATCCGGTACGCCTGCAGGTTTAAATAATCAAGGTGGATTAGGTTTATTAATTAATATTACCGATGATATTCTGCAAGCCATCACTGGTGAAACGGTATCTAACTTTACACCGACTAAAACTGTTATTCCTGGTATAAATTCGATTCGAAGTACACCAGTAGCTACACCGCTTTCAAAGTCGCCTATTAATAATAAAAATAGTGATAAAACTGGCAAACTTGGTAAATCAACTGATATTAAAGACAAAGCTGATATTAAAGACTTAAAGGAACAAACTGCAGAAATGCAGAAAGCTGTAGTTGTTTCTAAGCAATTTGTTAAGTCAATTGCTTCAGTTGAAAAGCAAGTTAAGGCTTTATATAAAACTCTTAAAAAGAATCCGTTTGGCAAATATATATCTAGTCAAGCTACTAAAGCCGTTAAGGCACTTAAGGGTAAAGGCAACTTTGCTAAAGTAATTAAGTCAATGAATTCTAAGATGTCTAAAGACATCAAGAAGACGAATTCAGCCAATCTTAAAAATATCAAGAGCTTTAGTTCATCAATGATTAAGACCTTTAAGTCATTGAGTTCAGCCAATCTTAAAAATATTAAGAGATTTAGTTCATCAATGATTAAAACCTTTAAGTCATTGAGTTCAGCCAATCTTAAAAATATCAAGAGATTTAGTTCATCAATGATTAAGACCTTTAAGTCATTGAGTTCAGATATAAAAAAGATTTGGTCTGAGCTTTGGAGCTATACTGACAAGAAATTCAAGTCTTGGCGTAAAGATGAATTATCCGATGAGAGTAGCTTCAAGAGTAAATTCACTCACGGCTGGAAATCAATGGATTCAGGAATTAAATCTGAATTCAATCACTTCTGGTCAAGCATGGTTACAACTGCTGGTAGAGGCGTTAACACCGTCATTAAAGTGCTTAATGAAGCCATTGGCAGAATTGACTCTGTAATTTCAGATTTTGGCGGATCAAAGAATGCCGTAAGCAAATCTGGTTACGTACACTATGCTAAAGGTACTGATGCTAATGGTCGCTTAACTCATGATACGTTAGCAATCGTAAATGATGCTCAATCTGGTCCAAGACAAGAAGCAGTTGTCACTGATACTAATGACATTATTCTACCTAAAGGCAATAATGTCCCGATGGTGCTTCGCAAGGGTTGGGGAGTTCTTGATGGCACTCAAACTCAGAGCTTAGGACTTCCACACTTTGCTAATGGTACTGGCTTGAAAGCATTGTATGAAATAGCCAAGCATAATTGGAATCATCCAGTTAAGACTGGCCAAAACATGTTTAGTGCAGTTAGCGGCTTAACTGGAGCTATGAAGGAATTAGCTTCAGGGATGCGTAGCAAGTCTGAAGATTCAGGTGTCAATTGGTGGTCTCAACTGTGGAAGATGGTTGAAGATAAAGTCAATGATGGCGTCCCAGCTAAAGGATTACTTAAAGCCGTTGAAAAATATGGTGAAGGTCATAAATATGTTTGGGGTGCAGACGGTCCATCAGCATTTGATTGTTCTGGACTAGTCATGTATGCACTCAGAAAAAAATATGGCATAGATTTTCCACATTACTCAGGTGCTCAATATGCTCGAACCGAACATATTAGTAAACGCAATGCAAAAATGGGTGATTTAGTATTTTGGGGTGCCGGAGGTAGCGACCATGTGGGTGTTTATGCTGGCGGTAACAAATACTTCTCAGCAGAATCACCTTCTCAAGGTATTCACATGAATACTTTATCTAGTGTTGTTGGCAAAGGTTCACCATTATTTGGTCGAGTTAAAGGCTTAAAACAAGATGATGGCTCAAGTTCTGAAGTAAAAGCTAATAATGCTTTACAAAGACATATCAAACCACAAGTTGGTAAAGGATTTTGGAAAACAGTTAATAAAATAGCTGAAAAGTTTGGAACAGCTGCAGGGTCAATAGCTAATCCAGCTGGAGACGGAGTTCAACGCTGGGCTTCCATTGTTGAAAAAGCTTTGCGTGTATTACATTTATCTTCATCCTTAAAGAGTAAAGTATTGAGGCAAATTGCTACTGAATCTAGTGGTGATCCTCATGCTATGGGTGGAACAGATGGTCTTTCAGATGGACATGCTGAAGGATTAATGCAAGTTAAGCCACCTACTTTTGCTTCTTATCATTTATCTGGTCATAATCATATTTGGAATGGCTTTGACAATATGTTAGCTGGATTAAATTATGCTAAGCATCGTTATGGCTCTAATCTGTCAGGATTAGGAATGGGTCATGGTTATGCTAATGGTGGTCTTGCTTCTGCACCAAGTATCTTTGGTGAAGCAGGTCCTGAAATGGCTATTCCATTAATTCCAAGTAAGTCAACTCGTGCGTGGGAGTTAATTGGAAAAGCAATTGGTATTCTATCTGCTAATAGCAACTTTAATAACCAACAGCAAGTAAATGTTAAAGAGCAAAAAGAAGAACACGACTTTAGGCAAGCCGTGCTTTTACTTTTAAATGAAATTGCTGGTAAGAGCGATGTAGCAAAAATCACTCTTACTACGCCAGCAGGTCGTGCATTGTGGGAGGTTGTAGAGCCTTACTCGAAGCAAGAGCAACGTGCTGAGCAAATCAGAGAAAGGAGAGGATTAAGTGGAAGATTTAGATAATTATAAGGGCATTGTTTTTAACGATCGAAAATCTACTGATTTTGGTATTCTAGTTCAGTATCCTTTTAATCCAGTGCATCCCATACCAGATATAACCACCACTCACGTGAATTCAAGAAGTGGCGACTACTTAGCTGACTATGGCTCTTATCAGAACACCACGCAGACTTTTAACATTATCGTTAAAATCCCATCTGAGTGGACAAGAGCAGAATTTAATCGTCAATTGATTAACTGGCTGATGCCTCCACAAATGGATGGAAAAAGAAAATACAGCTATTTTTATTTTGATGAAGATGAGAACTATGCTTTTTATGGAATTGTGAAAGATGTGCCAACAATTAAATGGGATGTGAATTCCACTGACCTTGGAACAGGCACAATCTCGATTTATACTGATCCCTTCTACTATCGACTAGACGGAATTAAGTTTACTGATCTCCCTAAAGCAGGATATATAAATAACTCGGACAGTCGTGAGACCAGTCCAGATTGGCATTTCATTGCTAATGGCAGTTTTACTCTTTATGTAAATAGTTTGCCTTATGAGTTTGACGAAATGGAAGGCGAATTTTGGGTAAGTGGTGAAACTGGTGACGTGTATGATGCTCAAAACAATCTATATAATAATCAGTGTCATTTCCCTAACTTAGAACCACCTACTCTCTCATACGGTGAAAATACAATCGAAATTACTGCTGATACTTCTAGTACAATACAATTAGCTGAATATAAACCGAAATGGAGGCGATTAATTTAATGGCTAAGATTACGGTAGGTACAATTCCTGAGATTGATTATGGAGAGTATGAGGGATATGAAAAAATCCCACACTTGTACAATAGTTTAACTGATGACTTAACCACTGTTGGCTATCCTTTACCAGATGCAATTGCTTGTCAGGTCTCAGGTAACAGCAATCAATTCAAGACACTCCAGATGACTTATCCAGCTGACGGTGTCAATGCTGACAAATTAGCTGAGGACAAATACATTATGGAAGATGCTGATGCTAAATTTCTGCATCAACTTTTTAAAATTACCCATATTCAACAAGAACTGGATAATATCATTGTGAATGCAGAACATATTAGTGCAACTCTTAATGATGCAATTATTACTGATCCAATTCAGCTAGTCAACGCAAGTCCACAGGATCTCATGAACCAAGTGCTTAACACGATGCAGCCTCAAAAAGATTTCACCTTTGACAGCGATGTTATGCGTCAAAGCAGCATAAATATTGAAGCTGGTAAGAGCGTTGGCTCAATCCTTACTGATCCAGATAAAGAGGGAGACGAGGCAACGCAATCTCTCTTAGGCTTATTTGGCGGTGAACTAGAATTTGATAATTTTGATATTCATCACACCTTGCAAGCTGGCAAAGACTCAGGGATTGTGGTTAACAGCAAGAATATCACGTCTCTAAACCACGATAAAAGCACGGAATCGATGTTCACTGGTGCTGTTTTTGTCGCTACTTACACGCCAGGTCAAGCAATTGCTAAAGAGGACTGGTCAGGTTGGTCCAGTTGGCAAAGCAATTACAACAGCGTTGGCATTACTTACATGGCTGGTGGTTCGATTAACGTTTTTGATTCGCCAGTTGAAGGGCAAAAAATTATCAGGACGGTTACAAATGGTCAGAAACTAAGGCTAGGAGCTATCGTTAATAATGGTGATTTTACCCCAGACGGAAAATATCAAATCAATACCGTTAACTCTGCTGGTTGGTATCCAATTGACCCTGCTGATGGTGGCGGATGGATTGAGTCCGATTGGCTAACATTTGATCAAACGGGTGCTTATGCCGTTAATCCAATTACGGGGCATATTACGGTTCAGGCTTCTGATCCACATGATGAAAGTGGGCTTGGAAGCCGTGTAAGTATTTCCGGCTACGCCGTGGTTGCTTACAAAAGCGGCGGCCACATTCACGGCTACAATGCACCTGATATTGGGCCTCAACACTACCGTAATGGAAATATTTACAAAAATGGTAAAGTAATCCATTATGATATGGTAGAGCGGAATGCCAATGGTGATCTTTGGTATAGAGTTAGTGATCATAACTGGCTGTATGGACCACACTTATCACTTTCACAAGATGGATCTTATCAAAGCTTTAGTAACTATGGCTATGGTTATGTTAAAGATGGTGCAACTAAGTATCATTTAGGCAAACATCATCAAATGTCTGCTACTACTCAAACGGTTGATAAAGCTGGCAGTGAAAAAAGGAGAAAACACTGGGAAACAAAGACAAAAAAGGTAAAGGTTAAAGCCAAGAAGGGCATGGCTACAATTGATCAGACAATTACTCAAGGTGGCGTAACTTACCAGCATACCAAGTATGGCTGGGTTAAAGGCTCGGCCATTTCTTATACAAAAGATGGCTCAGTTAAACCCAAAGCTTCTAGCAGTTTCTTAAAAAGTCAGGTTGCCGATCATTCAAAAGTTGAAATTTATTCAACACCCGACAATCATGATGCTCTCAATTGGTCGATTCCTAGTGGAACTGAGCTAGATGTTACTGGCTATGAAGCTAAAGGCGGAGATGGCAAAACTTATGTTCAAGTAACTTATGCAGGTAAGACAGGTTGGCTACCTGAAGATTCCATTGATGATAAGAATTCTCAATTAAATGCTCCTGAGGCTGGTGACGATACTGATACAAACAGTAATGCAACGGCCAACGTTGATCAGTCTCAGAAGACTGTAAGAGTTAAAGTTGGCCCAATTTATGCTGATGGCTTTGGCATTAATCCAAACATTGACAAAGTCACTTATGTGGACATCTCAGACCTATTCACACATGATGATCAAGACCTGTCTGGCCAACAAGCAGACGGATCTTTTACCCCTACACAAGAAGACATTGATCAAGTCACTGAGATTGGTAGACAGTATTTAATCGAACACCGCTTTGGTCATCCACAGATTAGTACAACAATTGGATATCAGGAAATGTCAGGCATTAACGCTGACTTTCAACAGTTGTCGCTATATGACTTCCTGTACGTTAAGTATGATAAATACAACTTATCTGAAAGAGTGCAAGTTAATGGCTATGTTTGGGACTGTTTAGCTCATAGATATATCAGTTTAACTTTGGGCAATTTACCCGTAAGCTGGTTACACCTTTTGCAGAAAAAAATTGATCAAAACTCTGATGAAAAGGTTGCTCGTGTCACTGGTCAAGTTAACCAAGTTGGAGGCTTTGTTGGCGCAGTTAACCAAGCTTTAAAGCTTCAGGGCTCTGCACAAACTCAAGCTTGGGAAAACTTGATGGTACAACTAGGCGATGCAGAATATGTGACTGATAAAGACGGCACAAAGCATTTGCAGCTAGAAGAATCTGTTAAAGCCTTTGCTCAACATATGACTGATATGAAGAACAACGTTGATAATTTTGATTCTTATTTAAAAACTGGACCTCGTGGCACTCTGGAGTTTGTAGATGATTCTGGTAATCAAAACATGCAGAGCCCGACTGAAATTCGTGCTTATAACGGGTCGACATATTTTGCATTAAATAACAATGGTATTTCTTTTAGAGACTCGCAAGGGAACGATCATGCGCTATTTGGCGTTGATGGTAGTACTGGTAACATAACAGGTAATTTCTTCGTCGATGAGGCACACATTCCGATTATTGATGCTTCACATATTCAAACAGATACAATCCATTCACTAGGGACGATTTATGGTAATCTTAAAGTTAGTAACGGAGGAATTACAGTCCAAGTTGGCGACGTTGATAACACCTGGTTTCTTAATGCAACAGGTGGTGTTTTTCTGTCAAGTGATAATTATATGTGCCAGTTGAGCTCTGGCTCTTTAAATATTCATAGTCAAATAACTGGAAATAGTACACATATAGGTCCAAACCAAGCACAAATTGGAGGTCTAAATGTCGTAGTTACATCTAGCAGCACAACAACTTTGGGAGACTGGATTAAGAAATATTGGAAAGGACCAAGCAGCTCTTGGGATTTGTAAGGAGATAAAAATGAATGAAGATCAATTTGTAGCAAACGATTTGGGAACAATCATTGCCAATCAGTCAATCATGATTGCTAGCTTAAAAGTGAAAAATCAAGAATTAAGTGTCCGTAATGCAAAATTACAGGAAAGCAATACCGCATTAAGAAAGGAAGTGAATGCAAATGAGTCTAGCACCGATAACACTAACAACAGACAAAAGCACAGCAGTAATTGATAATGCGCATCGAGAACTAAGACAAGATGAAAGTGGGCTGTCGATTACTGTCACTGTTTTAAACGCAGATAATACGGCTTATGATCTAACTGGAAAAAATCTTGTATTTTGTGAAAACAAGGAAAGTAATAAGGTAATCGTTGACGATGGCAAAGGCGATAATTCTGGCAAATTTAATCGCAGCTCCGACAATGATACTAAAGGTATCTTCACCTATGTCTTACAGGAAGATGCTTATGCGGCATCAGGTATGGCCTGGTTCGAAATCAATGATGGAACTACAGTAGACTCAACCAAAAATTTTTATCTTGACGTTGAACGAGATGCTTCTGTTAGTCTTTCAAACAATGACTATATTGGATCGCTAAAAGCCTTAGAAACCGCAATGGCTGGCGCTCAAAACAAAGTAACTAGTGACTTAGCTGATATGGAAGCTCAAATCACCCAGCAAATTGCTGATACTAAAACAGCAAGTGAGAGTGAAATCACTCAAGCTATCAAAAAATTGACTGACCAAACAACTGCGGCTCTCTCTAATGTGGATGAATATACACAAAAGTTAACTACTTTGCAGAGCCAATGGGATAGTGAATTACAAAGTATTCAAGCTAAAGCTAGCACGGACACCGATTCGGCAGTCAAGGCAATTAATGACAGGTATACTAATGATTTTGCAAGCTTACAATCTAATTTCACTAAGTGGCAAACTTCCACAATACAGAACTATCAAAAGCAAGTTGATGCTATTCTAGCCCAAGTACAAGGGGATGATACAGAAGTCGCCAATCTTCAAAAACAAGTTGATGCCGCTGCTGCTAAAATGCAAGACTTAAATAAGCAGCTCAGCAATGTTGACTTTACTCAATTTCTTAAACCATCTGCTTTAGATAACTATTACACAAAATCGGAAGTTGATGGCAAATTAACCACTGTCGGTGCCGTAAAAACTGTTGATAAAATTCAACCTGATAGTAGCGGAAATGTTCAAACAGACCACTATACCAAGGCTGAAGTCGACAGCAAGACTTCAGGCACGGTCGTTACTGCTTACGATATTGCAAGCAAGAAACCAACCACGGTAACAAACAGCTACACTAGCGAAGAGCTAGTTGACCAAGGCGCACTCGGTCAGTTTGCCGATCAAATTAATCAGCTAAAAGGTCGCCAAGCGGTTGACGCTCCCGATTTTAATACGTTAACCGATTCAGGCATTTACTACATAAGTAATCCAAGTAAAGGCAAAAATTTTCCTCCAGTTAGTGCTTTTGGCGTGTTAACTGTATTCAATGGCTCAAACAATGGCGATATAAGGATCATGCAGATTTATGCTCCCGATAATGGCCAAAGCC
>ENA-UOOK01003062-UOOK01003062.1-fermentation-metagenome-genome-assembly--contig:-NODE-3062-length-19472-cov-5.279497_pt1 | contig 19472 bp, 18 predicted proteins | sample MGYA00245777_ERZ724023 | MGnify/ENA primary metagenome ERZ724023 (study PRJEB28704, sample SAMN03018312) | fermentation metagenome | biome: anthropogenic terrestrial biome; feature: soil; material...
TAAATATTTTTTTATGCACTACTATTAGCTGGTTCTATCACAAACGAATTTATTCGTGTGCCAAAGTCAACCATGCCATTTTCGGAAAAGTTTATCGGTCTGCCGAAAATGGGTCCGTCGTAAACAAAAGTATGATATTCTCCGTTTTCTCCGCAGGGGTCTGAACCTGTATCTTTTATCCGCTCAATAATGTCATAGGTCAAAGTTTTTCCCAAAAATGATTCATCCAAGTTCTTTAACTGAACTATTTTAATTATGGCTTTAAATCCATAGTCTACAAATTCATTAACCAATGCTTCTCTTTCTTCCTGCCACAGCGGAAGAATACACTTAAGACCGATCTTTTCACACCTTACCTGATTCCATTCCAAATGCCCTTCTATGTCTATGTCTCCAAACACGCATGCTTCAGCCCCTAAGGCTTTTGCCTCCTTTAATCCTTTTTCAAAGCTTTCCGCATATTCCTCCGACTTGCATGAGCATATAATAATGGGAATATTAAGGCTCTCTGAAACCTTGTTTAAAAGCACAGGCTGTATTCCGTGAAACCAAGATCTGTCCCGGGAATTATCTACTGTCGTAATCATGGCAACGGGTATGTGTCCCTGTTTAATCATTCGATAAAGTGCAAGCGCACTGTCCTTTCCCCCGCTGTAAGATATTGCAAAATTCATTTTTACCTCTCATTTTTCATTTTTTATTTATTTTACCATACTTTTTACTTCTTTGGAGGTATTTTTTTTCTTTCCGATATATCAAAATCCGACATATTCGCTTTTGGCACGATCTTCGCTTATTAATCCGTCCTCTACATCTTTTTTTATTAATTCCGGATCTCTTTTTTGGGGACTCCCCCAGCCGCCGCCGCCACTGGTCTCAATATACAGCTGATCACCGGTATAAAAACGCACACGAGCCTTTGAAGGGAGCTGTTCAATTTGTCCGTTTGTCCGTACAACCTTGAAGCGCGCACCTCTTGCCGGTTTGCCACCTAAAAGACCCCATGGCGGTGTCTTTACCCTGTCTGATGCTATGAAGCAATCCACTTCATCGGTTTGGAATTCCAATACACGCTGCAGACCGAATCCTCCCCGGAACTGACCGGGACCCTCACTGTCAGGCATAAGCCCATAGCGTATAACTCGTACGGGCATAGTGGTTTCGAGCACTTCAATCGGTGTATTTCGTGTATTTGTCATGTGAGTATTTACACCGCTGGCACCATCTTGACCAAAGATGCCGCCGTACCCTCCGCCTACGGTTTCTCCGTTTGCAAAATAAGATTGAGTTCTATAATCATAACCGCCTAACTGTATGCCGTTCATAGAACCGGTAGCCGCCGCACATACCCTTTCCGGAATAATTTGCGCAAAAGCACCCAACAGCGCGTCCACAATACGTTGGCATGTGATGGAGTTACCCGAGCCGGTTGCCGCTGGGAAATGTGCATTGACTAGTGATCCCTCGGGCGTGATAACCTCTATAGGCTCAAATGTTCCTGCATTCGGGGGAATGGAGGGATCTGTTACAGCTCGGATGACATAATAAATGCAAGCAAGCGCCATAGGTCGAACACAATTAAGCGGACCCTTAACCTGAGGGCAGGTACCTGTAAAATCCACCTTGACCTTTTCGCCGCCTGTGGTTACGGATACTTGAATTAATAACGGTTCATCAGTGGTAATCCCATCGCCTTCTAACGTATCCCGGTAGCTGAAGGTTCCTGCGGGAAGCTTCTTAAGTTCAACCTCCATACGCCTGCGGCAATAACTGTGAAGTTCACCGGCAGCTTCAAGCACAAGATCTCCGCCGCACTCGTCGCAAAGATCCATCAGCCGCTTTTCACCCACATTGTTGGCGGCGATTTGTGCCATCAGATCGCCGTTGCTTTCATAAAAGGTACGGACATTATCACGATGGATAGCTAACAGCTCTTCATCGAGGACTCCTGCCTTTCGGATTTTTACCGGAGGGAAGCGGATTCCCTCGTGGAATATTTCTGTTGCATCAGGCGTAAGTGAACCCGGAACCTTGCCGCCAACATCTACATGATGAGCGAGATTACCCACAAATGCCATCAGTCTTCCCTTGTAAAATATGGGTGAAAAGACGATGATATCAGGCAAATGTGTTCCGCCGATAAACGGGTCGTTATGAAGAATCATATCGCCGGGACGCAGCTTGTCTATGTCGATTACCGCCAAAGCACCCTTTACGCCCCAGGGCAATACGCCAGAATGCACCGGTATATGCTCTGCCTGTGCAATAGTATCGCCGTTTACGTCAAACAATGCGCAGGAGCAGTCCCTGCGGTCCTTAATATTGGTGGAATATGCAGTCCGAATCAACGCCGCACCCATCTCCTCGGTAATGGCAAAAAATCTGTTTCTCATAACCTCTAATGTAATTACATCCATGAATCACGCCTCCTTCTGTGCACCAATGTTTATGACAATGTTATTTCGTTCATCTACTTCGGCGTTGTCATATGGTCCCAAAACTGTTGTAGCTCCCTGCTCAATAATAACTGCCGGTCCCGCAATCTTATGTGTTGGTCTAAGCTTTTCTCTGTCATAAAAACGCGTGGGCATCCACTTGCCAAAAAAGTATGCGGGACGTTCCTCTTCCGGGGCGGCAGGTTTGTCGGCAGGACTCTGAAGCGCATAAAGATTAGATTTATCCATCCGACCAACTGCGGAAAGCCGCAACGCAACCAGCTCAACTTGATCCTGCAGTTTCTTAAATCCGTAAATCTGCTCATGCTGGGAATGAAATTCGGCAATTGCTGATTTCCAAAGCTCCTCATCTACCGGACCCTCAGTCAGAGGGATGGAAAGCTCACAAGCCTGACCATAGTAGCGAATATCTGCATGCCGTTCAAATTTCACACTTTCCTCCGATATATTGTCGTTGGTCATTTCTTCACGGATTTGCTCTGCCAATTCATCAAGCACAGCCTGCATATGAAGCGGATCATATGCATCCTGACGCACCCTGTAGGTACGCACGGAATCATATCGAATCGGTGCTGCCAAAAGCCCGAAGGCAGAGAAATTGCCCGGTGCCACCGGCACGACAACCTTACCTATTTCAAGTTCATTTGCCAATGAAAAGGCATGAAGGGCGCCTGCCCCACCAAAGGGTACAAGCACGAAATTACGGGGATCCACACCCCGCTCGATGGTCATTACTCGAATAGCACGAACCATATTGGCGTTAGCCACCCGCAATATGCCTTCGGCTACTTCTTCAACCTCCATATTCAGCGGCTTTGAGAGCTGCTCGTATATAATGCTTCGGGCAGCATCAACATCAAGCTCAATTCCACCGGCAAGTCTGCTGCCGATTCTGCCTAATACAGCATGAGCATCCGTCACCGTCGGCTTTTTCCCGCCCTTGCCGTAGCAAATGGGTCCTGGCACTGCACCAGCACTTTGAGGACCTACGCGCAGAACGCCGCCTGTATCCAACCATGCGATAGAGCCTCCTCCTGCACCGATTGTTTCAATATCTATATGAGGAAACTTCACGGGATAACCTTCAATTGTACCTTCGCTGCGAATAGAAACCTTTCCGCTCTGTATAACGGCAACATCAAATGATGTTCCGCCTAAATCGCCGGTTATTATATTTTTATAAGGTGTTATTGCAGAAAGAAATTCCGCTCCCAAAACACCTCCCGCCGGACCCGAAAGCAGCGTGTTTACGCAGCGGTTTGCCGCAACCTGAGCAGTCATCATTCCTCCTGAGGACTGCATGATCGTAAGGGGAGCGTTTATGCCCATGTCTTTTATACGTCCGCTCAGGCGGGAAATATATTTAGCCATGCGGGGCTCTATGTATGCATTGATAACGGTTGTGTTCATACGTTCGTATTCCCTGTATTCAGGAAGAATATCACTGGAAATAGAAACGGGAAGCTCAGGGGATACACTGTTTGCCACCGCAGCCGCACGCCGTTCGTTTTCGGGATTTATATAGCTGTGAAGAAAACAAATTGCCAAGGATTCCACACCCTGCTCCAACAATTGACATATAATTCGGCTCATATCCTCTTCGTCAAGGGGTATGAAGATCTCCCCGTCATGGAGCGTACGTTCTTTTGCTTCCACCCTCAGTCTGCGGGGAATCAGTGCAGGCTTTGGTGTTACCTTAAGATCATAAAGATTGGGACGGTTTTGACGTCCTATATGCAGGATATCCCGGAATCCTTCTGTTGTAATAAGTGCGGTTTTTGCTCCGTTCCCCTCCAAAAGAGTATTGGTAGCCACCGTTGTGCCGTGGGCAACACTGTATACCGCTTCCGGTGAAATGCTTAAAAGCTCTAACATTTTCTTTATACCCTGCGCCACACCGACACTTTGATCATGGGGGGTGGATGGGATTTTTTCCAAAAAGACGTTACCGCTGCCGTCTACCCCTACAATGTCCGTAAAGGTTCCGCCCACGTCAACGCCAAGTTTAATTTCTGACATAAGACAATCCTCCTTATTTTAAGCTTCTTCACCGGTGTAATAATTAATCTTCGGCATATATTTGCTGCCTAATATTTTATGGAATTCAGGATAGGCTGACTTTTCCGGCTGTCTGCCTAAACGCAAGGTTATATCATTAGCTAACCATTGAAGCGGGATGATATAATTGATACAATCAAGCATTTCATTCCCCAACGCAGGCATGACCATTTTCAATCCTTTGAAATTATGAGAAAGAGGAGCATCCGCCAACAGATATATGTGTGTAGTTATTTTTCCGGCGAATTCAATCAATTGTTTGGCCCTGGCTTGTCCTGCTCCCGGCGGACAGATAAAAACCATATTGCTTTTGTCAGTCAGTTTATGGTAAGGACCGTGCATATATTCCTCCACATCATAATATTCCACTGGAATACGCACAGTTTCCGTAATTTTTAATGCTCCCTCTGCGGCAATTCCCATAGTGGGGCCATAGCTAATAAGCGTCAGAGATTCAGCTGTTAAAAGTTCCTGTACCCATCCTTCAATTTCACGCTCTGTTTCTTTTAAGGTATCAGCCATCGCACCGACTAAGGGACAAAGATCCAGGTTCTCTTTGCCTAACCCTGCCGCTAATGCATAAAGAGCGGCGATTGTACTTGTAAATCCGCGAGTTTTCGCACCCACAAGCTCAAGGCCGGTCCATGTATTAAATATGCCGTCCGCGCTTTGTGCCCCGGGATTTTCCGGCTCGGCAGTGACAAAAATGGTTTTTGCTCCCTTTGAGCGTGCCAACTTAATGCATTCAATTGTTCCGATGCTTCGTGCGGTCTGGGATATGCCCAACACCAATGTATCCTCTTTCAAACGCTCCAACGGAAAATAGTGCAGAAAATCAAAGGGCGCAACCGTACGAACCTCCGCCGCAGTATAGTGCTCAAAGGCATACAGCGCTGTTTTTGCAGCATTTAAGGAGGTGCCGGAGCCGATGATATAAATTTTAGAAAAATTGCTTCCCACCATCTCAACTGCCCTTTTAACCTCAGCAGGCATTTCCCTTGACACCTCAGCCATGGTTTCGGCTTGCATAAGCAAGCTCTCTTTCATAGTCGCCATTACGTTATCCTCCAATGTATATTTAAAGCGGTCTGCAATTATAAGACCATTTCGCTTACATCGCCTGTAAGCGAAACCTGATACAGAGCAAATGCAATAGCACCCAATGCCCCTGCATCTCCTCCCAATGTTGCAATGTCAATTTTTGTCTTAATGGGAGTAAGGCTATGCACCATTTCCCGTATTTCATCTACCAGCATACCCATAGATTCGGAAACACCGCCGCCGATAACAACTTTTTCCGGGTTAAGCAGGCTGACCATATTGGCAATGGCAATAGACAAATCCGTTAAAAAGTCACGGATAATGGCGGAGGCATGCTCATCCCCGGAGGAATAAGCCTTAAACAAGTCACAGGAAGGATATCCGTGATGACTTAGCGCCGTACCCGAAACCTTGCTTTCCAGCACTCCAGGTTTTCCGAGATTATTGTGGAGCCCCGATTCCATATCATGCCTGCTGGTCAGGTAGCATATTTCTCCCGCACGGTTGTTTTGCCCGCTGATTATGTGACTGTTTGAAATGATTGCACTTCCTATACCCGTACCTATGGCGATGAAAATCATGTTATCCGCGTTTTCCCCTGAGCCTAACCAGCGCTCGCCCATGGCGGCGCAGTTAACATCATTACCGATGAATACGGGATACGATAGCAGCCGTGAAATCTCGCCGTGCAGATCAAATCGGCTCCATCGCAGGGCTTTGGATTGAATGACAACACCCTGATCATTCACAGTTCCGGGTACGCCTATGCCCACACCTATTACGTTGCTGCTTTTCAGCTCTGCTTCTTCAATTGCTTTAGTGACAAGCCCTGCCAGCTCGTCAACCTTGTTTGTGGTCGGTACGCGCAATGAATGCTTCAGGTTCCCAGCCAAATCTGTCACCTTCACAAGAATTTTCGTACCGCCTATATCTACTCCCACCAAAAAGGCAGAGGATGGATTATACCCTAACATACATGCGGGACGACCTCCGCCTTTTCCTATATTGCTTTCGCCTAACTCAACCACAAGCTGCTTTTTAAGCAGTTCATCTACCAAAGCACTTACAGTGGTTTTACTCAGACTAAGTTTCTTGGCAATTTGCGCTCGGCTGATGGGCTGATTTTCTTTTACCATTTCCAAAATCAGCGATCGATTAATACGTTTAATCATATCAGAGTTGCCAGTTTCATTATTCATAACGGACCTCCAAAATCTAATTTGTTAGTCGGAAAAGATTTCAATCGCTCTCTATTCGAAATTCTTCCGGTAGTCTTTCCCCTCTGTTGCCCGCAGAAATTCTGAGCGTACAGCTTGAAGCTCATCCGGATTTACGAATAGTTCGGCTCCGGCAAGCGCCATAATTTTTGCGGCATTCATCATGCCGTTTCTGCAAAGGTTAGTCTTACCCTGTGCTGTTGCCTGCCAGGAATGCCCCGGGGTATCCTTTACATAACACGCCGTTGTCACCTGGGCAACAGGAGTAAACCAACTTACGTCACATACATCCGTGGAACCGTACTTGGCTGTCTCTATGGGCACATACGGGTAAACTACATCATTAATATCCTTCCCCTTAATCTGCGGAATGATTTGGTCGGCGATTTCTCCGTAAAGCATTTTCAACGTATCAAATGTACTGCTTTCAGCCATCTCGGGGAATGTTTTTCGCAATTCACGTGAAAAGCTGATATCCTCATCATTATATGACACCGGACCTATTTCCGCAAGCTTATCATATAAAATACGCTCCAATGCACGGTTTTGTATCAGCTCGGAAGTGCCCATTGATTGCTCGTACTCAACGCTGGTACCTGACATCAAAGCCGCCCCTTGAGCAATATCCTTTAATCTTTTAAAAACCTCTGAAACCTTTTTGCGTGTATTGGCACGCAATAAATAAATGACCTGAGCCCTGTCGGGGATTACGTTGGGTGCTATTCCGCCCGCATTGGTTATGGCATAGTTTATGCATACATCCCGCTGTACATGTCCCCGCAGATAATTGGAACCCACCCCCATCAGCTCAACTGCCTCCAACGCAGAGCGGCCAAGGTGCGAAAGTGCGGGAGCCCCGGCGCTGATGCCGTGGAAGGTAAATGTTGCGGACATGGTTGCTAAAAAATTCATGGACCATATGTTGTTATCATCTGTGGGGTGCCAGGTAATTGCAGCATCCACATCATCAAACACACCATGCAGCGCCATATGCTGCTTTCCTGTGCCGCCTTCTTCGGCAGGACAACCATAAAAGCGGACAGTTCCTTTCATATTGTTTTTGTCAAGAAATTCCTTGACTCCCATGGCTGCGCCCATTGCCGCCGTACCTAAGACGTGGTGCATGCAGCCATGTCCGGGACCGCCTTCTGTGATTGGCTTGTGCACGGCGATTCCTGCCTCCTGGCTTAAATCCGGCAATGCATCGTATTCTCCTAAAAATGCAATTATGGGACTTCCTTCTCCATATTGCGCTACAAAAGCCGTATCCAGCTCTGCGATTCCGGAGGTAATGTGAAAGCCCTGTTCCTCTAATGTTTTTTCCAAAAGCTTTGAGGAGCAATATTCTTCATTCTTTAATTCAGAAAATCCCCATATTTCATCGGCGACAGTTACCAAAAGCTTCTTTTTCTCATTCAAATATTGCTTTATATCAAACATTGCACACTCCTTATTTACTTGTTTTTACCGTCCATATAGTTAAGACACGCCACAAAGTGACCCTCTTCCACTTCAATCAGCTGCGGATTGTTTTCCGGTTGGGCACAAGCAGCCGTTGCCAAGCTGCATCGCGTGCGAAAACGGCATCCCGTCGGCGGGTTATGAGGCGAGGGCACATCCCCCTGCAAAAGAATAGGTTGAACTACAGCCTTCGGATCCGGAATTGGAATTGCGGAAAGCAGCACCTTAGTATACGGATGCAGCGGATTTTCATATAATTGTTCTTTTGACGCCAACTCCACGATTCTGCCCAAGTACATAACCGCAACATGGGTACTGATATATTTTACAACGCTCAGATCGTGCGAAATAAACAGATACGTAAGATTTAGCTTTCGCTGAAGCTCATTCATCAAATTCAGTATCTGTGAACGAACCGATACGTCAAGGGCTGAAACCGGTTCATCGCAAACAACGAATTCGGGATGCAGAATCAGTGCTCGCGCAATACATATTCTTTGGCGCTGCCCTCCGGAAAACTCGTGTGGATATCGATCAAGAACCCCGGATTCCATGCTGACCATATCGAGCATTTCAAATACTCTATTCTCAAGCGACCGTCCCTCCAGTTCCCGTTCGTGAATCTTAAGCGGTTCCCTGAGTATGTCGCCGATTGTCATGCGCGGATTTAAAGAAGCATATGGGTCCTGAAACACAATCTGCATTTTCCGCCTATACTCACGCAATTGCTTTGCCTCAAGCCTTGAAATATCTTCGCCAGAAAAGAGAACCTCCCCCGATGTCGGCGTAATCAGATGTAAAATGCTTCTGCCAAGAGTTGACTTTCCGCACCCAGATTCACCTACAAGACCGAAGGTTTCTCCATTCTCAATACTGAAGGAGACGCTGTCAACGGCCTTGAGATCACCTGTCTTACGTTTTAAAATGCCTTTTGTAATAGGAAAATAAGTACATAAATCTTTGACTTCCAATAAAATATTCCTGCTCGTCATTTGTTTACCTCGCTGTAAAGCAGACATCTGACATCTCTGCCGTTTACTTTATACAAATCCGGGGATATATCCGCACAGGCGGCAACGGCGCGGTCACAGCGGGGGTAAAAGCTGCAGCCCTTAGGCATGTTATCAAGACCCGGAACCATCCCCGGAATTACGTACAGTTCCTCATTTTTTTGGTCAAGCCGGGGAATGGAATTAATCAAACCCTGGGTATACGGATGAAGGGGGTTTTCGAACAAAGCGCCGACACTGCCATATTCAACAATTTTCCCGGCATACATAACCGTTACATTGTCGCACATGCCGGCGACCACCCCCAAATCATGTGTGATAAGTATAATAGCCATATTAAGATTTTCACGAATTTTCTTCATCAAATCGAGTATCTGCGCTTGTATGGTAACATCCAGTGCAGTTGTAGGTTCATCGGCAATTAAAAGATCCGGATTGCAGCTTAGGGCAATGGCAATCATAACGCGCTGGCGCATTCCCCCGCTTAACTGGTGGGGATACTTTTTCATGCATTCTTCAGGGTCGGGGATTCCCACAAGCTGCAGCATTTCACACGCACGTGAGCGTGCCTGTGCCCGGCTGCTTTTTTTATGCAGGCGAATCATTTCCGTCACTTGATAGCCAATGGTAAATGAAGGATTCAAAGATGTCATTGGTTCCTGAAAAATCATGGCTATTTTATTGCCACGTATGGCGCACATTTCTTTTTCACTTTTTTCTAAAAGATTTTCGTTTTTAAAAATAATTTCCCCGTCAGCAATCTCGCTGATGCCACTGGGATTAAGCCGCAGAACAGAAAGAGATGTGACGCTTTTACCACAGCCCGATTCACCTACAATGCCTAATATTTCTCCCCGCTCAATACTGAAATCAACACCATTGACTGCGCTGAGAGTTTTAGTTTTGGTAAAAAAATTTGTATGCAGGTTTTTTACTGTCAACAGCTTTTCCATCTTCACTTCCTCCTTTGTTCATCAGCTTGTATAGCCGATAAAGCGGGGCAATTAAAATACTTGCCCCACATACATGTCTTGTAGTCTTCAGTTTTTTAGTCTGCTATTTGAAAGTCCATTCCATTACCCGCATATTGACAGCAAGGAAATCTTCGCAGGGATAGTTGACGAATTTATTGTTGTAAGCAAACAGAGAATTTTGATGATATAGCCATACGATAGGTGTCAGTTCATCGCAAAGAGCCTGCCATTGGAAATAAAGCTCCCGTCTCTCTTCAACGGTTGTTACGCTTCTTGCCTTGTCGAGCAGCTCATAGAACTCCCAGTTATCTAAATGCGAAAAATTATTGGCTCCCTCTAAATTGAAGTTTACGCGCACATCATCTGGATCCGGGGAGGATGCTCCCAAAAGCCCTAAATCGCAGGTTCCTTCACGTAACTCTTTAACTTCGTTGGCAAAATCAATCAGACGAATCTTGGTTTTGATGCCGACAGCCTGAAGATCCTGCTGAATGAGGACAGCGGAATTTTCTCTGACTTTATTGCCCGTGGGAACGGCAAAGTCCAACTCATGGTCGAAATCCCAACCTGCTTCTTCCAACAAGGACCTTGCGCCCTCAGGATCAAAGGGGTCATTCTTGATTGCCGGGTTGAAATACTGGCTGTTGGGCGTAATAGAGCTGACAGCTATACGTCCTTGACCTGCCATGAGCTGATCAACCATTGCCTGTCGGTTGATTGCCATGCTGATTGCCTTGCGCACCTTCGGATCTTTGAAATAATCCCGGGACTGGTTGATGTTCATCCACTGGTAAGCGTAGCTTTCAACAGATTCTGCGGTGACATTATTAAGACTGCTTATATATTCCCAATCATCCAACTGAATGAGACCTTGCGATGTATTGGCATCAATTTCTCCGCTGGAAAAAGCAGCGGCATAATTCGCCGGATCCATGACTAATATAACCAGGCGGTCAAAATTTGTCCTGCCGCGATAGTAATTTTCATTAGCAACCAGCTCGTAGCGCTGACCCTCAGTCATAGAATCAAACAGAACGGGACCCGCACCCAAGGGATGGAGAAAGAACTCGTCCTGATGCATCTTCGCCGGTTCTACATTTTCAAGCTTATGCTTGGGTAAAATATATTGGAAGCGCGCTTCAATAATAAAGTAAGCGTCCAAAGCACGTGATTCCTTGAGCGTATATTCAACAGTATGATCATCTAATGCAACAATCGCTAACTTTGAAACATCCTCACAAATTCCGGAGCCGTCTGTGCCTACAAGCGAAGACCAATAATATCTGCGGGTGGCAGTAACATCACCGTTCGTGATCAGCTGTGCAGTAAACACAATATCATGCGCGGTAAGCGGCGTGCCGTCCTCCCAAGTTGCATCCGGATCCAGGTGGAAGGTCAATATCATGTGCCCTTCATCATCAAACCGCGTGTCATATGTGGTGCACAGACGCGGAAGCACCTGACCGTCATAGGTATACTCAAACAGTTTTTCATAAATACAATCATACAGCGGATCTCCATAGTTACCTGTAATATTGTATGGATTAAGTGTTTCACAGGGGCTCTGCATAACGATTGTCACCGTATCCGCGTGCCCGTTCCCGGTTGTATCTGACCCGGTTTTGCCGTCAGACGATTCTTCACCCGATGTGTCTGGGGACCCTGCTGAGGGTGGTGTGCTCTCTGTACCCTTGTTTGAGCTGCAGCCCGCAACAGACATAACCATTGCCAAAACAAGTATAGCTGCTAATATACGGGTAGTTGTTTTCATGTAAATTCCTCCTTATTTTTCTTTTCCTTATATTTTTTATCCTTATAATTCGCCCTGTCCTGCCGAAATTATGCAGGATACGGCGGGAAAAACTTTAACGATATTTCATCTTTGGATCCAGCGCATCCCGTACGCCGTCACCGATAAAGTTAATGGAAAGTACAATCAGTGCTAACAATATACCCGGCGGCAGCCAGAACCATGCGCGTGTTGCTAACGTGGTCAGAGATTGAGCATTATTAAGAATATTGCCCAAAGAAGCTTCCGGAGGCAGAACACCCATTCCGAGATAACTCAGCGATGCTTCCTGAAGAATTGATGAAGCGGTATTGTATGTTGTTGTCACAAGCACGGGAGAAAAAGAATTGGGCAATATGTAGTCGCGAATTATGCGGAAGCGTGATTGTCCAACAGCTACCGCACCCTCAACATAATCTTTGCTCGAGACCGAAAGCACGTTACCGTACACAATTCTCGCATATTGCGGCCAGCCCATAATACCGATTACCAGCACAACGGAACCTAAAGACGGTCCTATGACAGAAACAAGCACCATTATGAGAATCATAGAAGGGAAGGACATAAATATATCCACTAAACGCATTACGATTGCTTCAACCCCGTTGCGGAAATACCCTGCACATAATCCCAAGGGTACACCTATCACAAGGCTCACACAGGAAGAAAGCAATCCGACAATAAGTGAAGTTCTTCCGCCGTATAAAAGCCTTGCTAAATTGTCCCGCCCAAGGGAATCCAATCCAAGAGGAAATTCTGCCGAGGGTTTGGTATAAGCTATGCCCCGGGAAGTAGTGTATGGATCAAGTTTGAGCAAAGGCGGCAAAAGCAGAACCGCCAAGAGTATGAGCGCCAACGTAATTATGCCGCCAATTGCCAATTTGTGGCGAAATAACTTGTCCAGCACATCTCCGTAATAGGATTTGGTTTTTGTGCTTGCAGTTTTTTTGATTGATTTCATATTATTACCATCCGTTTTAGCTATAACGTATTTTGGGATCGAGTATACCATAGAGGATGTCGAGCAACAGATTGCCAATTAAGACCGTTACCGCTATAATAGTTGTTATTCCCATGATAACAGGATAATCACGTGCGGTAATGGAATTAACCATCAGCATACCAATTCCGGGCCAAGAAAATACTTGTTCTGTAACAACCGCACCTCCTACGAGAAAGGGCAGGGAATTGCTGAAAAGGCTTATCATTGGTGTCAATGCGTTGCGCAAAGCATGTGTATATACCACGCGTCTTTCTCTGAATCCCTTTGCGCGAGCGGTACGGATATAATCCTCACTGAGAACTTCGAGCATATCGCTTCGCATATGACGCATAATATTACCAATCTGTTGAACGGCCAAACACAGCACCGGCATAGCAAGATGGGCTAATAAATCTATCATAGACCTGCTTGCATTTGTCGAATACATACCGCTCATGGGAAGCCACTCCAACTTTACGGAAAATATAAAGATAAGCAGCATTCCAACAAAGAAATTGGGCATTGCCATAATTATCAACGCACTTGTGGAGTATGCGAAATCACCGATGGAATACGGCTTGCGCGCTGAGTAAATACCAATGGGAATTGCAATCAAATAGGATAATATTAAAGAAGAGCCTGTCAAAACTACGGTATTCCCTAAACGTTCAAAAACCATATCGGAAACACTTCGATATGTTCTGTAGGAAAATCCGAGGTTCAATTTAAACAGCTGACCAAGCCAGGCGAAATACTGAACATATACAGGCTGATCCAAGCCTAATTGTGCAGCTCGGCGCGCCGCCTCCTCTGCGGTCATAGCCGGATCTGAAAGCAGATAATCTATAGGTGATCCGGGAGCCATGTTAGCCATAAAGAAAACGATAATCGTTATTCCGAAAAACGTTATGATTGTTACTATTAGCCTTTTAACTATGTATCGTGCCATTATCATCATCCTTTTATCAAATATTTACTCTATCGGGCGGACTATTTCAAGAATAATAGTCTATTTTAAAGATCAAGCAGTCTTATATACATTAGAAATATGCCTAAATATATTAGTAAGTCCAGTGGACTTTCTAACTGCTATTTATATTATACCACCGCTTTTTTCCTTGTCAAGTCCTCAAAAATTAAAACCGAAGAGATTTTAAATGTATGCATGACATACAAATGATTTATTGGGAGTATGATCAGGGGATTTCGGCAACATTCTTATTTTTATAGGAAATACTCTTTCATCCATTATCCTTAAAGTGAAACTAAGTACGCTTTCGCCTTCTTTGATTTTACTATTTGATTCGTCAAGTATGACCCCCTTGTATCCCTCAATATAAAGGTCGGCATACTTGTTGTCCGTCTCGGGGTTAATATTTTTATCATTACCGTGAAAATGATATGTTGAATAATGTAAAATGCCATAAATTGTGAATTTTATATTACTTTATCTATATACATATTAAAAATATAAAACATTCCCATATAATATTGTTAATATTATATATTTTGACATTTTATTACAATATAGGTATAATATTGACACATGATATTGGCAAGCAAAAGGATATTATGAACAGGGTGATTTTATGATTCTATCCATAGAGTTTGGAAGCAATATCAAAATTATTGAAGGATGCAGGAAGAAAAATAATGTTGTGATAACAAAGGCAGTTACATTGAATGTTGCTGCCGATATTTATCATGGCGATATGAACAGCATAGATTTATTGGCAGATGTAATTAAGAGCGCATTATCTGAGAATAAAATATGTGCAAAAAAAGCAATTTTTAATGTTAATTGCCAATCAATTATCATAAGAAAGTTTAAATTGCCCCTTCTTAAGAAAAAGTCAGAAACCTTATCCATGATTACATATGAATTAAAATATCTTATTCCCACAGATTTGGATCAATACAAAATAATATATAAAATTATTGATACTTATGATGAAAAAAGCGCATTGTATTGCGTTTATTGTCTGCCTTTGAATATCTATCTGCAATATATGAAATTAGCTAAAATTCTTAAGCTGAAGCTTATAAAGCTCGACATTCCGTCAAACTGCCTTAATGCCATATGTGAACAGGGTTTGGCAATAAATAATTCCGGCTTGAGTAAGGAAGGCGTTTTTGCATTTGTGGGAATTTACCCTCAGAGGGTAACTTTTTGTGCCATTAATAGAGGAGTCAATGATTTCTTCAGAATTTGCAATATTAATGACAGTATTGAAGGTATAGCGGCGGAACATTCAATTTTTTATATGAATTCCGATTCCTATCATTCTGATGCGTTCGAAAATATTTCTTTATTATGGCTTGAGGAAATAAACAAAAGCATCAGGTTTTATTACTCCGTAGATAACCGCCGAATAAGTAAAATATATATTTTCGGGCATTTTTCTTCGCAGTGGAATTTTGATAAGCTCCTGTCGTTAAATACGAACATAGATATAGAAATAGTTAAAAGCCTTTCTAATATTGATTTTAAAGAAAAAATGCCAATAAATGAATATTTCATACCTGTCATGGCTTTATATAATTTAAAATCCATGAATTTTTTATATAAGGTCAGGGATAACAGCGCACTCTTTAAAAGAATTACCTTAACTTCGGCAGTGTTATTATGTTTCTTCTTTTTAGTTCACAGCAGAAACTCTCTGCAAAAAGAAGTTGAAGCAATGGGAAGTTACGTAAATGATACAGAAAATGTCAGACACAGTTCAAGTATTGAAAGGTTAAGGGAAGAAAATATTTTGTTGGAAAACAAAATTAACCTTATAGAAGATGTAATATATTCAATTAATAACGAGTATGTAAATTCTGAAATGCTGCGGACAATATATTACTCTGTCCCCAAAAACACAAGAGTGCTGTCTTTTTCCGCAAACAAAAGCAGCATTAATATGGAATGTGTATCTTCGTCCATTGACGATGTAATATTATTACTGAGTTATTTGAATGATATGGATTTTATTGATGGAATCAATACGCCTGAAATTCGGTCATTTCAGGATTCAAGATATTCATATTCCATTGTATGTAAATTTAAGGATGTGAGTTATATTGAAATTGAAAAAAATGAAGAATAGGAAAAAACTGATGTATGCAATGATAATATCGTTAATTGCAGCTTCACTTTTTTATCAACCTTTAAGGCACAAGCTAAACCCTCTTCAGGAAGAATTGGAATACATTATAGACAAATATGCAGTCATGTCGGAAAATTTCAAAACAGAAAATATTATTATCTCTGAAAAAACAGAGTATTTAGCTAAAATCAGCAAATTAAGCTTCAGTGATGAATTAAGCCAGGAGAAAATAATTAGAATTCTTCAGGATTGTACCGATAAAAATAATATACAAATTTCTAATATTAAATTTAGCGAAGAAAGTGATTCTCTTATGGGTTCGGACATTGAAATTATTGAAACAGGTTCAGCCCCGTGCAGATGTGAATCCTTGAGTGTTTCCGTTGAATTTAAGTCAAAATTCGAAGACTTGTTAAGCTTTATTGACCATATGAGAGAATATGGGAAGGATATATGCGTAGCAGGCATACGTGTTATTTCATGGGAAGATGATATGCTGTATTCCGTAGTAGACATGAAGTTTTACGCGGTAACCGCGGGAGCTGAAATATGAGAAAGCTTATTAACAGAAAGGGCGTTACATTGATGGAAATCATAGTGACCTTAGGTATTATTGGAATTATTGTAATACCTCTGTTAAATTTTTTTGTTTTATGCGGCAGAATATTGAATATAGGCAGGAATGAATACGAAGCAGTTCAAACCGCCCAACATTATATGGAAGAAATAAAGGCTATGGATGTGATTGACAGTGAAATTTATTCTTATGACCCGGAAAGTTATACCTATGAGAGGATTGTTTTACAAAGGCAGGGAAAATACGGTGCAGAAATAAAAATAGTGCCGGATATCCACAGTGTGCTCCATAGAATTGAAATAAAAGTAATTGATGAAGGTGAAATTGTAAACAGTTTGACGGGAAGTGTTATTTTTGAGTAAGGAAAGGGGTAAAATAAATAATAGGGGCTCTGTATTAGTGATGTTGATTATTGTGATTGCAATAGTTTTTGCTATGGGTACATCTCTTTTGAATATAGTCTTTATAAATTATAATATAAAAAAATTTAATACGGAAACCAAGCAGGCATTTTATTTATCCGAAAACGGCTTAAATGAGTCCTACATTGCAGCAAGAAATTTAATTGAAGAAGCAGTCGAGGATTCCGTCCATAAGGTCAGGCTGTATCTCATTGAATATCCGGCAAATGAGGAAGAAGCCGAAAATATTTTTAATTCAAATTATACACAGTTTTTAACAGCAAATATTAAAACTCGAATAAACAGATGCGGCAATCCATCGGTTGAAGTCAGAAATTCAGGGAGCTTGATTTTTATAAGTGATATTCTTGTTGTTCCGTTACGCTCCGAAGCCGTTTTAAATGAAGCAGAAAAAATTGCGTGGGTTGAATTAAATATAGGTGTGCCTGAGTATGAGGATGTTATTGACGGAGAATACGATGTTAAGAATTACATTGAGTTTGGAAATTGGGGCAGTAAAAAATAAGCGGATGAAAAACAAGGGTTTTACTATTATTGAGCTTCTTATGGCACTATGCCTTGCCTCCGTTGTAGTTGGTTTAATTTTTTCGTTATTCACAGTCAGTTATTGGAGTTATAAATCAATAAGAAATAATTTGGAGCTGCAATTTCAGTCGCAATACATTTTAAATTATATGGCTGACAGAATAATGAACTCAAATTCTATCAGCTTAGTAAGAGTAGAAGGCTCCATATATTCCATGACCTACGTAAGAAATGCCGGAACCGAATATCCCATAAATAAAATATCTTTTAAATTCGGAAATAAATCAGATGAAAATTATGTTTTTCACATTGTTAACGGCGATATACAATACACCACCGGAGAAAAGGATGCAAATCCTGCTGCCGAGCTTGGAAAATTTGTGGACAGCATGTATATATCCTTGCTTAAGGACGGAAGCTTTCGGGATGCAAATGCAGTTGTTATTAAAATTGTAATGAAGAAGGACGGACTGATGTATGAAGCATTTCAAACTGTACATATGAGGAATAATTGAATATTGGAGCATCCCTCTAATTGGTTAATAATATTTTACTTATGCATCGTAAAGGTGTATAATATATGTATCGAAGCATAAGGAGGATTTGACTTGAAGCATAATTTAAAGTTTTATTGGAAACTTTTCATATCTACCTTTCAGCTTAGTGCTTTTACCTTTGGAGGCGGTTATGTGATAGTTCCTCTGATGAAAAAGAGGTTCGTTGAGAAGTTGGGCTGGATAGATGAGAGGGAAATGCTTGATTTTACCGCAATCGCACAATCCTCGCCCGGACCTATTGCTGTAAATGCTTCTGTCTTGCTCGGATATCACCTCTCGGGAGTTCCCGGTGCTTTGGTTGCAATTTTTGGCACCGTATTGCCTCCATTAATATTATTATCGGTTATTTCAATAGGATACAGCGCATTCATAAGCAATGAAATCGTAAATAACATTTTGCACGGTATGCAGATAGGTGTATGTGCGGTTATTATTGATGTGGTTATGGACATGAGCAGTGTGATTATAAAAGACAAAAAGATTGTACCAATCATACTGATGCTTGCATCATTTATTTCCGTAACTGCTTTCAATGTGAATGTTGTGTTCGTAATCCTTGCTTGCGGGCTTGTAGGTCTGATTTCAGCCATAAAGAAGACGGAAGGGGACTGCAACGATGATATATCTTAAACTTTTTTGGGCATTCTTTCAAGTCGGACTGTTCAGCGTCGGCGGGGGTTATGCCGCAATGCCGCTGATACAAAATCAGATAGTTGATACCTATGGCTGGCTTAATATGAACGAATTTGCCGACGTTATCACCATATCACAAATGACGCCGGGACCTATTTCAATCAATTCCGCAACCTTTGTGGGTACACGTATCGGGGGAACATGGGGAGCCATTGCAGCGACCTTAGGCTGCATTTTGCCGTCCTGTGCCATTGTTATGCTGCTTGCTGTATTATATAAGAAATATAAAAATTTAAGATATGTAAAGTCCATATTGCAAAGCCTTCATCCCGCTGTAGTCGGAATGATTGCGTCGGCGGGACTTGCCATTATCACGCATACAGTATGGAGCAGAGATACAGCATCCTGCAATATACATAGTATAGATTTTATTGCGGCTGCTATGATTGCTCTTTGTATCTTTTTACTGAGGAAAATAAAAACAGCCCCTATTTTAGTTATGCTCGCCGCAGGGGCAATCGGCGGGTTAATATACGGCTTTATATGAGAGGAATATATAAGCAAGTTGGACTGTATGTGAAAAAAGCTGCATTTATGTTGATTTGTTATCAACATAAATGCAGCTTAATGCGGATGACAGGACTTGAACCTGCATGAAATTGCTCTCACACGGACCTG
>ENA-UOOK01003064-UOOK01003064.1-fermentation-metagenome-genome-assembly--contig:-NODE-3064-length-19464-cov-59.854088_pt1 | contig 19464 bp, 15 predicted proteins | sample MGYA00245777_ERZ724023 | MGnify/ENA primary metagenome ERZ724023 (study PRJEB28704, sample SAMN03018312) | fermentation metagenome | biome: anthropogenic terrestrial biome; feature: soil...
ATCTTCGCTTACAAAACCTTTGGTAAGACCCATTTGTTTGTCGTAATAGTTATTTTGAATAGTATTGTTGGCAACTGCTAAGATGTCTTCATCACTACCGATCACACCATCTTCACTACATCTGCCAACATTTAAACAATTTATAACCATTGAACTGTCATTTTGAATATTAGCTATCCCCGACCCTGTAGGCTCGTTGCTTAATGAAGTAGTTAATACTTGTCCTGAATTAAAACAGTTAACAATTGAATCACTATCTATCCATGCCGCTATGCCACCCGCATTTATTGCAGTTCCAGTAATATTTCCATTGTTTACACAATTCACTATTTTAACTTGAGTAATATATCCGCCAATTCCACCTGCACAATGTGCATTTTTACATGAAATATCTCCATTGTTTATACAGTTTTGAATTAATGTAGCTATTGATATTCTTGTAATTCCTCCGATATGAACAGTCTCGCCCATTCCTACTTGGCTAATAGAACCATTATTAATACAGTTCAAAATTTTTCCATACCCTCGTACAGAAATCCCTGCAAAGTTTCCACTTGTGGCTTGTATTGTGATATTACCGTTATTTATGCAATTTTGAATTATGCCTTTAGAAAAAAAACATATTCCGGCAATTTCCGATAAACTTCCACTACTAATATTTGAATTATTTGTACAATTAACAATCCTCCCATTTGTATTATTTATACGACATATTCCCGAACTACATGTAGAGTTGTCGCTTAAGTTATTTGTGCAAAAGTTTATTGTTCCATTATTTACATTGCAAAAAGGAGCAAAACTATGCATGACTCCAAAAACAGATAAAGAATCCAATCTACCAGATGCCATAATCGTATTAAACAAAGGCACTCTGAATTTACGATTAAACTATGCCCCTTACCATTGAAAGATCCAAATAAACTATAACAAATTTTATCTGTAATTGTGTCTGTAATATCATTCATCAAAACATAATATTTGCCATTTGTATTTTGATTTACCATACTGTCAATGTGCTCTTTGGTGTAAATTTGGTAAGGGTCTTCCGCTGTTCCTGAACCACCACCAAATTGAGAATAAGTTTGCAAACAAATACAGAGTAGAAAAATGAAAAGCAGATTTTTTTGCATGACAAACATTTTTTAGCGTTAATATTTATTTGATTCCACTAAATTACAATTTTAATTTAATATATACATTTATAAGACAGTTTACATTGCTAAAACGTTGCATGAGGGTTTAATTTGTTATGAACGATTAGTTTTTACCCGAAGAATTTTTTTACTTCTTGAGCAAATCTTTTATCCACTTCTTTTCCGTCCCTAGTTCTTGCTAAGCCACCTCTTCCAGTTTCTTTATAGTCTATGTGCAGTCTTTCTCCCACTTCTCTCATTGTTAACATAACTTCGTCTGGTGAGATAAAAGATTGAACTCCACTTAAAGCCATCATTGCTGCTGAAAGTGCTAAAGATGAATAAATTCCATTTCTTTTTACACAAGGCACTTCTACTAAACCTGCAACTGGGTCGCAAATTAATCCTAAGCAATTTTTTATTGCAATTGTAAAAGCCTGAATAAGTTGTGCATGGTTTCCATTTTCCAAATATGCTATTGCCGAAGCCGCCATTGCTGCTGCTGCTCCCACTTCGGCTTGGCAACCATAATCGGCTCCTGCTGTAGAAACGTCTGTAAATAATATCATTCCAAAAAAGCCTGCTACCATCAAAGACTCTAGAATTTTCTTTTCCGAATTAGGATTGTCTTCCATCCAAGCTGTTAAAACACCAGGTAAAATCCCACAACTTCCTGCTGTTGGACAAGCTATGATAACACCACTTTTTGCATTTATCTCATTTACTGCTGTAGCATAAGCTGCTGCCCTGCCATAAACATTATTAAACAATTTTGATTGAGGCAAATAAGAAACTATTTTTTTAGAATCACCACCACTTAGTTTTAGCAAAGATTGTTCTGATGTCGAAATTCCTGAATAAACAGAATCTTTCATAATTTCCCAATATTCTTGCATTTTGGAATAAACATCTTCTCTTTTCATTCCTTGCAAGGCAAATTCAGTTTCGCAAATAACATCAATAATATTTTTTCCTGTTCTTTCTAAGTATTCTTCTAATTCTTCAAAAGTATTAAACTCAAGTCTTGGTTTTTCGCTTTCGGTTTGTTCATTGTAAATTTTACGAATTATTGGATAATTTTCGTCTTTTGAACTTACAATATCATTATCTATTAATCTTAAATCTGATTTTCCATCAATAGGAGTTTGAAGTTCGTGGTCATTAAAAAATCTAATTTCCACATTTCCTGCACCAATTGAAAAGCCGACAATTGAGTAAGTATCTTTATCTGTTGAGAAAATAACTTCTGCTATATTATTATTTCGTTGAGATAAGTATTTTAAATCTTCTGATGGGGTTGCTTTAACAAAGCCTTTAAACTTAGCGGTTTGTTCGCCAAATTTTATTCCATTTTCTTTTAAAAATATTGGGTCGCCATGCTCAATCATTTCGGGGTGGTCGGTAGCAAAACCATATAAACCACCTGCTAAAGCATTAGGCGTTCTATGTCCAACTCCTGTATCGCGAAACGAAGAATAAAATTTAAGTTCAACATCTTTAATCACTTCGCCTCTTTCAATAATTGCTAAAATTATATTTCTACTTATTTGTCCAATTCTATTTGCTCCGGCAGTATGCGAACTTGATGGTCCAACCATTGCAGGTCCAATCATATCGAAAATACTTAAAGCCTGCATCCAAGTTTGAATGTATCTTTCAAAATCTTCTTGTAAGGAATGAAAATCTTCTTCTGAAATTTGTTCATCAAGATGAATTTCTACTTTATAATATTTGTTATTCCTATTTAAAGGTTTTGTAAGTTGAATTATAGAAAGAAAACTATATTTAATGGCTTGTTTTTCTATGCTTTCAAATAGATTTGACAATAAAGTATTAAAAGCAATATTCATACATTGAACTACAACTTTTCTTGCATCATCTTCTAAATGAACTTCAATGTCTTTTATTCGTTTTCCTTTTTCATCATAAAAACTTTGTCTAATTTTTTCTTCTGAAGGTAGTTCAAATTCTTCTAGTCTTACCGAAGATTCAAGACTTCTATAAGCTGATAGCAAAATAAAATCTTCTTTCTGATTAGGAAAAATTCTATAAATAGCAATATTTTCGACAACTTCAGCAGCTTCTTTTAATAAAGTCGCTTTTAATGTATCATAACAAAAACTATGAGAATAAAACTCTTCGATATCGCCTTTCATATGGAACAATTTGTCCTTGCCTTCTGGAGCTATTGTTCGTTTTATTAATTTATAATGCGTAACAAAATCGTCTTCGTCCATAATTTCAAAGAAAATTGGTGGTAAGCAAGATTTTAAAAACGTTGTATATCTTAAATTTTTATCTTTTTGCATTTGTTTTTCCATATTTTCAATTTTTTATATTTATATTTTTATTAACATCCATTTATTAAGTGTTCTAATAATACTTTTATCCCAATTCCTATTAAAAAAAGTCCACCTATTATTTCTACTGGCAATCTCTTGAACTTTTTTCGTAAAAAATTGCCACTTATTAGTCCTAAATATGATAAGGTAAAAGTAGTAAAAAAAACTATAAGTGCTGTCAGCCAAATATTAATTCCCGCAAAAGGCAAACTCACCCCTACTACAACAGCATCAATACTTGTGGCTATGCCAAGTCCAACAACTACAAAAAAATTATTCATATTTATTTCAGCTGTGTTGTCTCTTTTTCTTATTCCATCAATCAACATTTTTCCGCCAATAATTGTTAACAATGCAAAAGCAATCCAGTGGTCATATTGCTGAAACATTTTTGTTAAACTTGAACCAGCAAGCCAACCTACGACAATACAAATTGCTTGAACAAATGCTAAAATAAGTGCAAATCTTAAATTGGTGAATTTTGTTTTATTTTCGCATGAACAAGCTGTCGCTATTGAAATCGCAAGGCTATCCATTGAAAGTCCTACAGATATTAGCAAAATCGAAATTATTTCCATTTTTATAAAATAAAAATATGTTAACTAAACCATTTTCACTAAAAACCTTGCTGTTTTTCTACTTCTTTGTTCCATTAAAATTTTTCTACCTTTCAGCATCTTATCTATCGATTCTTCGGTATAATATCTTATTGTAATTAGTTCAAGTCCTGAATTATATTTCACAAAAAATTCGTCTTGTAATTTTTTTATTAGTTTTTTTAAATTTCGATTATTATCATCAATAGAAGCAGAAAAGCTCACTGCCGAGTTTTGAGAAATATTTAATTTAGTTTTATATTTTGCAAACAAACCAAAAATTTTACTCATATTTTCTTCAACAATAAACGAAAAGTCTTTAGGCGAAATTGATATTAAAATTTGATTTTGCTTCAAGATAAAAACAGGTATCAGGTTTAATTTATAATTAAGTTTCTTTATGACAGTTCCTTCATTTTCGGGATTTACAAAAGACTTAACATATAGTGGTATGTTTTTATTTTCGATGGGTTTTATAGTTTTTGGGTGAATAACTTTAGCACCGTAAAATGCAAGTTCAATAGCTTCATTATATGATAGTTCTTTAAGTTTTTCGGCAAAATCAAAATAACTTGGGTCTGCATTCATAATGCCTGGTACGTCTTTCCAAATAGTTACACTTTCGGCATCTAATAAATAAGCTAAAGCAGAAGCAGTATAATCAGAACCTTCGCGACCTAATGTAGTGGTCATATTATTTACATCAGCACCTATAAAGCCTTGAGTAACAAATATTTTGCTTGATTTTTTATCTATTTCATTTATCTTTTTTTGAGATTCTAACCAGCTTACTTTAGCATCACGATAATTTGAATCTGTAATAATTAATTCTCTTGCATCAAGTAATGTATTATCAATTCCTTTTATTTTTAAATATTCGCTAAAAATTAGTGAACTCATCAATTCGCCATAACTAACTATTTCGTCATATAAAATATCATAATCTTTTTCTGGCTTTTGAGATATTATTTTTTCTAATGAAATATAAATTGGTTCTATTAGTCTTTCGATATTTTCAGAATTTTCCTTAAAACTTTCACTAATATATTTTTTGTGAAAATTAATAACAGCTTCTAAATTTGAAAATTTATCTATTTCATAATTAAACCATGAATTTAACAATTTTTCGAGTGAATTGGTAGTTTTACCAATAGCTGATACAACTATCCACAAGTCTTTTTCTTTTGAAAGTATTGTTTCAACAATATTATTTAATGCTTGTGAATCTTTAATAGAAGCACCTCCGAATTTATATATCTTCATCTTCTTTAATTTTTGGCTTAGTTTTTTCAGGTTGAGTATCTATTCCTTTAGTTAACTTATGTATAAATTTATATTCATCAAAAAATACTTTTGCAATAACTCTTAATACGGTATAACCTGGGATAGCTAACGCCATACCTAAAACTCCATATAAATTTCCAGCAATCATAATTACAAAAAGTATTTCTAATGGATGCGACTTCACACTTTTTGAATAAATAACGGGTTGAAAAATAATATCGTCAATAATTTTTGATACTAAAACAATTCCACATAGCATTAAAATTTTTGGTACAACTTCGGCACTAAAATCTAAGTGCAAATTTGCTGTAATAAGCAAAATTGTTCCTATAAAAACACCAATCCATGGACCGATATAAGGTATCACGTTTAGAGCAGCTATAATAACCCCTATTGTAATAGCCAAATTTAAGTTTATTCCAATAAGATATAATCCCAATGTAATAAGAAGACACATTAAAACCATTTCTAAAACTAGACCCAACAAATATCTAGATATTAGTTTTCTCAACGTTTTTAGAGCATTTTGTGCTTTTTCTTCAAATTTAGAAGGAACAAACATCAAAACAAATCTATCGAATAAATCTCTATCTTTTAAGAAGAAAAAACTTGTGAAAGTAATTACAAATAGAGATATAAAAAGATTTGCAATAGTACTACCTAGATTATTTATTAATTTTCCTACATCAATTAAATTTATTGTTGAGTTAATTTTTTCTACAACATAATCTTCTGTAGAAAATTCAGGTTGATTTAATATCGGCGTTCTTTGTATATAATCATCAAGATTTTTAATTGGTTTTTCTAGACCTTCTGAAATACTTTCAATATCTAAGGATTGAAATTCTTGAACTTGTGTCATTACCAATGGTGAAATTAGTCTAAATACGAGATAAATTACACCATACATAAAAATAATTGTTATTAAAGATGCTAACCAGCGTGGTGGTCTAAGTTTTTTTATGTGGATTTTTCGTATAAATTCCACTATTGGATGTCCTAACATTGCAATAAAAGCAGAAATTAATATCCACATTACAACGTTTGAAAAATAGTAAACGAAAAGCACTAGTAGCACTACACCGATTGCTCCAACTATAAATCTTTTATACTTTTCCATTTCAAAAAATTTTTACGAAAATAATCAATAAAATCAAAAAAAACCGCTTATTTTTTTTTAGTTTTAAACAAGCGGTTAACAATTTTGTGATTTATAAGCCAAATTCTTTTTTGATTGTATCGACATAATCTAGTTTTTCCCAACTAAATAGTTCTACCTCAATAGTTTTTGTTCCTAGATATGGAGATTCGAATACTTTTTTAATTTTTTCGGGTTTTCTTCCAAAATGCCCATACGAAGCAGTTTCTAAATAAATAGGTGTTCTTAGGTTAAATCTTGCTTCGATTTCAGCAGGTTTTAAACTAAATATTTTTTTGATTTTTTTTGCAATTTCACTATCTGGAATATTTACTTTAGAAGTTCCGTATGTATTGCAAAATACTCCGACTGGTTCGGCAACTCCAATAGCATAAGCAAGTTGAATTAAAATTTCGTCAGCAACACCTGCAGCCACTAAATTTTTTGCGATATGTCTTGCAGCATAAGCAGCAGAACGGTCAACTTTTGATGGGTCTTTTCCACTAAAAGCTCCGCCGCCATGCGCACCTTTGCCACCATAAGTGTCAACAATTATTTTTCTTCCTGTTAATCCAGTATCTCCATGAGGTCCACCAATAACAAATTTTCCTGTTGGATTTACGTGTAAAATATAATCGTCTTTAAATAATGCTTGTGTTTTTGCATCTAAACCTTTAATTACTCTTGGCAACAAAATATTTTTTACGTCTTCTTTTATTTTGTTAAGCATTTTGTCATCGTCTGCATCAAAATCGTCGTGTTGAGTAGAAACAACAATAGTATCAATTCTTATTGGTTTATTGTCGTCAGAATATTCTATAGTAACTTGAGATTTTGAATCTGGACGCAAATATGTCATTTGTTTGTTCTCTCTTCTAATTTCTGCAAGCACTTGCAAAATCTTATGCGATAAATCCAATGGCAAAGGCATAAGTTCTTCGGTCTCTCTACAAGCATATCCGAACATCATACCTTGGTCGCCGGCTCCTTGATCTTCTTTATGTAAGCCTCCTCCTTTTACTACGCCTTGGTTTATATCTGGCGATTGTTCGTGAATAGCTGAAAGTATTCCACAAGAATTACCATCAAAGCGATATTCGCTTTTGGTGTAACCAATTTTGTTAATTACTTTACGTACAGTTTCCTGTACATCAATATAAACTTCTGATTTTACCTCACCAGCAACAACTACTAATCCTGTTGTTACAAGAGTTTCACAAGCCACTTTTGAATTTGGGTCAAAAGCTAAAAATTCGTCTAAAATTGCATCTGAAATTTGATCTGAAACTTTGTCTGGATGCCCTTCCGAAACTGATTCGGATGTAAAAAAATAACTCATAATTATATATTTTAAATTTATATTCTAAAATTATAATAGTGAGGATTTGAATGATTGAAACTGATGTTTTTAGCAATTTTTTTTAAGTGGTTGCAAGCATCCAAATCCGTCCACTAGTAAAACAATGCAAAATTAAAAAAGTTTTTGTAAATCTTACAAAAAAAAGAAATATTTTTTTTATTTTTGCACAATATAACTTTTTAAATTAATATAATATGTCTGGACATAGCAAATGGTCAACGATTAAACGCAAAAAAGGCGCTATAGACGCAAAAAGGTCTAAAATGTTTTCTAAAGTTTCAAAAGAAATTACTATTGCAGTAAAAGAAGGTGGCGGACATGACCCTGATTATAATTCGAGATTAAGAATTGCTATCCAAAATGCCAAAGGTGTTAATATGCCTAAAGATAATATTGAGAGAGCTATTAAAAGAGGTGACCAAGACGATGCTAATTTTCAAGAAGTTAGTTTTGAAGGCTACGGATCTCATGGTATTGCTATTTTTGTTGAATGTCTAACCGACAATAACAATAGAACTGTAAGTTCGGTTAGAGCTGCTTTCAATAAGTTTAATGGAACACTTGGCACAAATGGTTCTTTAAGTTTTCTTTTTGATAGAAAAGGAGTTTTTGATTTTGAAAAACCTGAAAATATAGATTTCGACGAAATGCAAATGGAACTTATTGATGCAGGTGCCGAAGAAATTGAACTTGAAGACGGAAATGTTAATGTGGTTTGCACTATTGATGATTTTGGAAATATGAGCAAAAAACTTGAAGAACTAAATATTGAAGTAGAAAGTGCCGAACTTCAAAGAATACCTAACGATACAAAAACATTAAGTGTTGAAGAAGCTAAGTCTGTTTTAAAGCTTATTGATGCTTTAGAAGACGATGATGACGTACAAAACGTGTTCCATAACATGGAAATGACAGACGAAATCATTGAAGCAATGGAATAATACAAAATATACTATATTGAAAATGAGCAACTTAGTTAAGCCGCTCATTTTTTTTATTTTTTTTACTAAAAAATTTGTATAATTAAAAAAAAGTATGTTTATTTGCAGTCCCAAACAGAAATGGGAAACGGTCCATTCGTCTAGGGGTTAGGACGTCAGGTTTTCATCCTGGTAACAGGGGTTCGATTCCCCTATGGACTGCCAAACAAAAATCCTTAATATGCAGAATATCAACATGTTAAGGATTTTCTTGTTAAGCAAAATTGTGGTTTTCTAACTTTTTTACGAAATAATTTCACCTATTTTGTCAATTAAATATCTTCAAAAAATAAAAAGAAACACAAATATTGCTAGAGCAAAAATCTTTAATGAAAATACCGCAGCTTTGAAATACAAATAAATAGCTAATAATACCAACATTCCTGCTGTTATGTAAAATAAAATGCCTCGTTTTTCTTTCTCCATAAAAAAAACAAATAATTATTTCACATCTCCTTGTGGAGTATATCGGACTCGAACCGATCACCTTTAGACTGCCAGTCTAACGCTCTAGCCAGATGAGCTAATACCCCGCCTCTTTATTCTTTTACAAATTTACCACCAGCAATTAGAGTATTATTTTTACCAAGAATTTGATATAAATAAACTCCAGAGCGATAATTTGAAATATCTATTAAAGTGTTATTAGATTCTAATGCAGACCTATTAATTAAACGACCATCTGTTGAGAAAATGTAAAGTTCGTAATCTTCACAATTATCTATCGAGAAGTTAATATATTTGCTTGTAGGATTTGGATAGACATTTAAGTTGGCAACAATATCAGTATTAACAAAACTTGTATATTCATACCTAAACGTCATACTATGAATAGATGATTTATCAAAATTGTATGCAATTGTTAATATTGGTTTTTTATTATTTTTTGTCCAATAATTATGACTATAGGTTGTATCACTCTTTGGCATATCTGTATAGCCTAAAGTACCAATAGAAACATAATTACCATTGCTTTTTTGTCTAAGATGTACATCAACGTAATACGCCATCATTAAATCTTCTCTTAAATATTCATACTCACCATTTTTGATAGAATCACCTATAAATTTTATTGTACCAAATTCATCAAAAGCAGAATTTACAGCGATTTGCACAATAAATCTAACGGTATCATACATATAAGATACTAAATTATAATTATCTCCAAGAGCTTCTTGAAAATCTGACAAGGGTCTTTTGTCCATGGTCGTTCCTATAGCGTCATTTGTGTTTCCCATTTCGCAAGGGAAATTATACAATGCTACAGTCTCATCAAATTTTATATCTATCGTTTCTGTCTCACTCATAGGCATTTGTGCCTGCAAGCCTATAAGTTCAACTTTTGCTTCGTCTATTTTTAGAAACATCATAAATTCTTCCTTAGTTAAATAAGCACAATTAGCAGCTTCAAAAACACCGTTTGGGTCGATTTCAGAAGGCTGATAATAAATTGCTGAATCTAACATTATTAATGGGAAAGCAGACTGTGATCCAAAAACTAAGTTTTCTGGCATAACCTCTTGGGTTGCAACACAATCATTATCATTTTCAAATCCATAATAAATTTCAGGAATAGTGTCATTTGCTTCAAACACATCGCTTCTTACTATTGAAATTTGCGAAAAAGCAAATAAAGTACTCAGTAAACATAAAGAGCTAAATAATAACTTTTTCATGGCTGAATAATTTTAGTTAAATACTGTTTGTTCGTTAATTTGAATTTTTGCTTCGGCAGTTTTATCATTTTCTAAGATTAAAATACCTATTCCTCTACGAACAAATGGATGAGTACGGTCTGTACCTTTTGTCACCTCAACTTTGTAAATAGATTCGTATTTAAAATCATAATACACTTTTCCTTCTTTATCGGTATAAGAAGTATCTGCCACTCTTTTTGTTTCGTTAAGTAAATAAACCATTGTGTGAGCGCTATCAGAATTAGCTGCTTTAACGATTACCCTTGCTTCTTGTACTGGTTTATTATCCTCGTCAACAACAAAAACTATTGCTTTTGGTGGGTTAGGTTTTTTACAACCAAAACTCAAAAAAAAGCCTCCTAAAATGATTGCGAAAAGTATCGCAAAATTTAAAAATCTTTTCATAACTTTTATTAACAAATTTTTTTAATTTTGTAAAGTACAATATTAGTAATTTTTTTAATATAATTCAAATTTTTTATGAATATTAAAAATATTTTTTTTCTAACATTTCTTATCTTAGCTTTTTGCTCATGCTCAAGCGTGAAAAAAGCAAGTAAAATCAATGAATATGCGGCACTTGAGACTTCGGAAGGCAGTATTATAATTGGTTTATATGAAGCAACTCCTAAGCATAAAAATAATTTTATTGACAACGTAAATAAGCAAATTTACGACTCAGTTTTAGTTTATTCTGTTGTCCCAAATGGCATTATTAAAATGGGTTTGCCACAAAAAATTGAAGAAATTGATTATCTAAGTCAAAATTATTATGACTCAGAATTAAGTTGCGAAATAAATCCATACCTAATTAATAAAAAAGGTGCAGTAGGAATGTGGAGACTTCCAAATGAGAAAAATGTTAATAAATTTTCAGACAATAAATTGTTTTACATATGCGAAGGAATGCAAACAAACGATGAAGTTTTAAATACTTTAGTTGCTAAAAGAAACGCACCATTAATAGCCGACTATATCTCTGTTTTATTAAAAGAACCTGAATACATTCATTTTGAAGATAGCTTAAATTACTACAAAACTAATGGCATGAATAAGGAGTGGACTGCATTATACAAGCAGCTAACTGAAAAAATTATTCCTCGAATTGAAAAAGATGGAAAAAAATTATTTACTTTGAACAATTACCAAAAAAACACATATAATACAATTGGAGGAGTACCTATATATGATTATGAATATGTTGTTTTTGGCGAAGTTGTAAAAGGAATGGAAGTAGTAGAAAGTATTAGTAAAGTTAAAACAGGACTTTTCAACAAGCCTAAAAAAGATATTTTTATCTTAAACTCAAAAATTATTTCTAAAAAAGAGTTTAAAAAATTATAAATTTTAAAATAATAATATTACTAAGTTTTAAATAAATTATATATGAAAAAGTTTTTTATATTTTGCCTTTCACTTGTATTTGCGAGTTTTTCGTATGCTCAAACAAAAGATTTGGTCGTAAAATCTTATAAACTTAAAAATGGGCTATCGGTTTACTTAAACGAAGATCATTCTGTTCCAAATGTATTAGGAGCTGTAATAATTAAGACAGGTGGAAAATACGACCCAGCAGACCACACAGGTACTTCGCATTATCTTGAACACATGATGTTTAAAGGCACTGATAAACTTGGCACCATTGATTTTGAGAAAGAAAATAAAATTTTAGCAAAAATTTCAGAACTTTACGAAGTTTTAGCAAAAACTTCAAACGAAGATGAACGCAAAGAAATTCAAAAAGAAATAAACAAACTTTCTTTAGAAGCTGGTAAATATGCTATTCCAAACGAGCTAGATCGCTTACTCGACCAAATAGGTTCTAGCATGGTAAATGCCTTTACTTCTGACGAAATTGTTGCATATTTCAATATGTTCCCAAATAACCAAATGGAAAAATGGATAATTTTATACAGTCATAGATTTCAAAATCCTGTATTTAGGCTATTTCAATCAGAATTAGAAACAGTTTTCGAAGAAAAAAACATGTATGACGATGAGTTTATTACTCCATTATTCGAAAAGTTTTATAGCAATTTATACAAAAAACATCCATACGGAACACAAACAGTTATCGGAAAAGCCGAGCATATAAAAAACCCTTCGCTAAGTAATATGAGAAAAATGTTTGACACATACTATGTGGCTAATAACATGGCTTTGGTGTTAACTGGAAATTTTGATATGGACAGAACAATACCTTTAATAGAAAAATATTTTGGCGAATGGAAAGAAGGCAAAGTTCCTGAATTTCCAGAATATAAAGAAGAACCTTTTAATGGCATTGAAAGAGTAAATGTTAGAATGAGCCCTATAAAAATTGGTGCCTTAGCCTTTAGAACAGTACCTACAAATCATAAAGATGAAGTTATTCTAAATGTTTGTTCTGCACTGCTTAGCAATTCATCTCAAACTGGCTATTTAGACAAACTTTCAACAAGTGGGAAATTAATGGCTTCATTTAACTTTGATGATATTAAAAATGATCACGGAGCAATGATATGTGTTTTTGTTCCTAAAATTATTGGACAATCTCTAAAAAAAGCAGAAAAATTAATTTTTACCGAAATTCAAAAACTTTATACAGAAGAAATTGACGATAAATTTTTTGAAGCAATAAAATTAAATTTAGTTAAAGAATTTCAACAAGATTTAGAAGACCCAACAGATCGTGCTTTTATGATTGGACAAGCTTTTGTTATTGATAAACCATGGGAAGAAGTGCTTAAACTTCCTGAAGAAATAATGGCTGTTACAAAAGAAGATATTAAAAGAGTTGCTAGTCAATATTTTTCAGAAAATTATTTAGCATTGCATTCAAAAATGGGATTCCCTAAAAAACAAAAATTAGAAAAACCTGGCTTCGACCCTATCATTCCAGAAAATACAGAAGCAAAATCGCAATTTGCCAAAGAGTTTGAAGAAATAAAAGACGAAAAATCAATACCTGAATTTATTAATTTTGAAAAAGACCTTACAATAAAATCACACGACAATGGATTCACATATTTTCATGTTGAGAATAAAATAAACGATATTTTTAATATCAAGCTCAAATTTAAAGTCGGCAATCTTACAGATGCTCGCTACGAACAATTAGCCGAATATTTATCTTTAGTTGGTAGCAAAGATATGCCTTTTGATGATTTTAATAAAGCTCTTCAAGAATATGGCTGTACTTTTGACGTTGAAGCTAGCAATAACTTTTTTATAATTTCAGTAGATGGTTTTGATAAATATTTTAAAGAATCAATGAATTTAATAATGTCATTTATTCAAAATCCTGATGATGATAAATCTAAACTAAAGCAATTAAGACAAAATGCAATGTTTACAAGAAAATATGAAGCAAGCTCTCCAGATGAATTGGGAGATGCACTATATAACTTCGGTGTGTATGGAATCAATTCGCCATATTTAAGACGCTTAACAACTAAACAAGTTTCCAGCTTAACAACTGAAGATTTATTGAGTTTGTTGCAAGAATGTATTACTTATGAATGCAACATACATTATTCAGGCACTTTAAAACCAGATGAACTTATTAATTATTTTGAATCTACTTTGAAAGAAAGAAAAACAAAAACAAACGATAAATTTCCTAAAGTTTTACCGCGTCAAGATTACAAAGAGAATACTATTTTATTCTTAAATGATAAAAAATCTTTACAAAGCAAAATATATTTTTACATAGATGGCAATAAAAATGATATGAAAGAAAGAGCTATTGCATCTGCATTTAACCAATATTTTGGAACAGGAATGTCGGCTTTAGTTTTTCAAGAAATTAGGGAGTTTCGCTCTATGGCTTATTCGGCTTACGCTGTTTATAGAAGTGGGGAAACTTTAAAAGAAAAGGGATATTTAAAGGCTTTTGTTGGAACTCAAGCCGACAAAACCATTGATGCTATATATATTATGGACAGCTTAATTCACAAAATGCCTGTAAAAGATGGACGAATAGATAATATAAAATCTTCGCTTTTACAATCAATAAATTCTAGCAAACCAAGCTGGAGAGAACTTAGCGAATCAGTAGAATCATGGCTATTACAAGGATATAAAGAAGACCCAAGAATTGATAGGTTTAAAATTTTTAATTCTTTAGATTTTAAAAATATTCTAATTTTTCACGAAACAAATATTCAAAAACGCCCTATGTTGATTACAATAGTTGGAAATAAAGAAAAAATTGATTTTCAAGAATTAGAAAAGTTTGGAAACATCATTGAGTTAGATAAAAAACAAATCTTAAATTAATTTTAATTAATAAACTATAACACACAAAATAAAATGAAAAAAGCACTGCCTATTGTATTTATATTAATTAGTATTTATTCGTTTTCCCAAACCACAATAAAATTAATGAATTATAATTTATTGAATTTTAATAATTACACTTCATATTGTGACCAAACCAATAATTCTCATGTAGCAAAAGCAGGATATTTAAAAACAATTGTACAAAACCAAGAACCTGACTTATTAGCTGTATGTGAACTTGGAACAAGCCCTAGCGTTACATATACTATTAATTATATATTAGGAAATAGTTTAAATGTAGGTGGAGAAACAAAATGGGCAGCAACAAACACTAGTAGTTCGAGTTATTTAGCAAATGGATTATTTTACGATAAAAACAAATTTGAATACATCGGACATGAGGTAGTTGCAACAGGCATTAGAGACATCAATATTTATAAGTTAAAATATATTGAAAATGGCGAAAATATTTTAATGAACATTGTTGTTTTGCATTTAAAAGCTGGAAACTCAAGCTCTGATGCAAGTCAACGTGGCGAAATGGTCGATTATTTAATGACTAGAATTAGCAATCTTGGCAATAGCAACGAAAACTTTATTGTTACAGGCGACTTTAATGTTTACACCAGCAACGAAACAGCATTTCAAAAATTAATAAACCCTAATGATATTCAATATACATTTTATGATCCTATAAATCAAATTGGAGCATGGGGGAATAATTACACTTTTAGAGAACATCACACTCAGTCAACTCACTTAGACGACAACGACTGCCATAGTTATGGTGGCATGAATGATAGATTTGATTTTATTTTAATTGCAGGCTCAATAAAAGATGGAAATGCTAATATAAAATACAAAACCGATTCTTACAAAGCAGTTGGACAAGATGGTTTAAGATTTAATAAAAGTTTAATAAGTCCTAGTAACACAAGTTTGCCACAAGAAGTTATTACAGCTCTTTACGAAATGAGCGACCACCTACCAGTTGTTGCAGAATTTTATATGGGCGAACAAAATAGTTCTATTTCGTTAACAACAGATCCGCAATTTTATGCAAATGTTGTAAATCCTATTGACGACAAACTTGTTTTTAAATTACAAACTATATATAAAAACAAAATAATCAATCTTAGATTAATGAATATTTCTGGAGCTATAGTTTACGAAACGCAAATTCTAACTCAAACTGACCAAATTTATTCTTATGATATGACAGGCTTGAGCAAAGGAGTTTATATTTTAAATTTTAATGGCGAAGGTATAAACCAATCGGTAAAACTTGTTAAAACTGAATAATCTGAAATGCCAAAGGACTATAGCCAATTAATTAAAAAATTAATAAGTTTAGAACCGAAAAAAGTAGATGATTATTTTCATTCTCGGCATAAAAAAGAGTTTGAAAAAATTAATTGCTTAGAATGTGCAAATTGTTGCAGGAATTTAGGTCCTTTGCTTACTGATAGCGATATTGCTAGATTATCAAAACATTTAAAAATTAAACCTTCCAAATTTACTGAACAATTTTTGCGAATTGATGAAGACAACGATTATGTTTTCAAGACCATGCCTTGTCCATTTTTACAAGATGATAATTATTGTTCAGTTTATGAATATCGACCAAAAGCATGTAAAGAATATCCACATACAGACAGAAAGAATATTTTAGGAATTTTAGACATTTGCATAAAAAACACAGAAGTTTGTCCAGCAGTAGCAAATATTTTCAACAAACTAAATAACGACAAATTTCTAATGAAAACTTAAACAATAATAAATTTGCAAATTCGTTTATAATAATATTATTTTGTAAAAAATCTTGTTGATGAAAAAACTTGCTACAAGCATATTTTTAATTTTTACGATAAGTTTTTTATTTGCTCAATCGGGCGGTAGAAACACTTATGAGTTTTTAAATTTACCCGCAGGTGTTAGAACAGCAGCTTTAGGAGGAGTTAATGTTTCTCACTATGATGATGACATTTCTTTCGTACTAAGTAATCCAGCACTGCTAAAACCTAATATGAATGAAAAAGTTACTCTAAATTACATAAACTACATTAGCGATATAAACTTTGGATATGCTTCATATGCACGTGAATTTAAAAATATTGGAATGTTTGCTGCTGGTTTGCAATATATAAATTATGGAAATTTTCTTTATGCTGATGAATTTGGAGATATTCACGGAGACTTTTCAGCAGCTGAATATGCACTTAACATAAGCTACGCAAACCAATTGAACTCAAAAATTAGTTATGGAGGAAGTTTTAAAGCAATTTATTCAGATTTTTATCAATACTTTTCGTCAGGAATTGCTTTAGACGCAGGAATATCTTATCTCGACACTGCAAAACTTTTCTCGGCTGGACTTGTAATAAAAAATGCTGGATTTCAACTAAAGCCTTACACTAAAGGCAATCAAGAACCTTTACCTTTCGACATACAAATTGGAGTTACACAAAAGCTAAAACATGCTCCTTTTAGATTTTCAATCACTGCTCATAATTTAACAAGATGGAATTTGCGTTATAAAAGTATTTTCGACAATACTTATGAGTTAAATACAAGCGAAAACCTTGCCGACACGACTTTTGGTCAAAAATTAACAAAATTTATGAATGGTGTTGGCAGAGTTGGAGATGAGCTTATAAGACATTTTGTTATTGGCGTTGAAATAGTTCCTACAAATAATTTTTATCTTGCAGTAAGTTATAATTACCGCCGCCGAAGCGAAATGCGAATCGAAACAAGCCCAAAAATTGTTGGACTTTCATTTGGTGCAGGAATTAAACTTTCAAAATTTAATATCTCTTATGCCTTAGCTTCTTATCACTTGGCTGGCATGTCACACCACATTAGTTTGGGATTAAATTTGTCTGAATTTTATAAAAGTCAAAAGTTATAAAACTTAACTTTATAAACTTTTAGCTGATTTTGTTGTGTTGCCCTTGCGGGCAAGGCTTTTGAGGGTCTATCTACCGCAGGCTGCGCCTACGGTTAATCACATGTTGTCCTACGGACAAGCCACACCTGCTCGCTCCAACACCCCTGATGCTCTCTCCAACAGCCATGACGCTCGCTCGGATTTGCAATCCGAGTGCTTGGTAATGTTACACTCGGATTACAAATCCGAGCGAGCAGGTTGTGGGAAAATCCGAGCAAGCAGAGTTAGTTGTTTTACGGACAAATAAATATGGATATGCTGTTTCAATTTTGTAACTCCCAAAAACAATAAATTACGCTTGACTATCAAAGAGTTAGCGAGTGCTACAAAAAAAGTACAGAAGACAGGAAAAGTTATAAAAATCAACTTTATAAACTTTTTACTTTAAAAACTTTACAAACTCAAATTATCTTTTTTGTGTCTTATGCTGATTTCTTCGGCTAAATTTTCAACCGCTTTTAAATCTGCTTCTGTTGGTGCGCCTTTTATATAAATAGGCTCAATAACTTCAGCTTTTATATTTGGAATCATTCCTGCAATTTTTTCAACTGCTCTTCCACCCCAAGCATAAGAAGCAAGTATAGAAACATATTTTGCTTTTGCTTTTAGTGCATTTGCTAAAATAGTTGCGTATGAAACAATAGGATGAGCTTCGCCTAAAACTGTTGGCGTTCCAATTACAATAGTTGCAGCGTCAACCAGAGTTATTGCTAATTTTCCAAGATCGGTTACAGTTAAATCAATTTTATAAGCTTTAATTCCACGATTTTCTAAAGCAGTAACTAAATGATTTACCATTTTCTCAACGCTTCCGTGCATAGAAACATAAGGTATAATCACAACATTTTTAGGAGTATCAGATAACCATTCTTTATAAGCATCAATTATAAATTTTGGATTATCATACATTGGTCCATGGCTAGGAGCAACTATTTCAATATCGTATTCATCAAGTTTTGGTAAGTTTTTATTAATAATGTTTCTAAAAGGCAACATTATTTCCGCGAAATATCTTTTTGATGCTTCATACACCTCACATTCGTTACTTACAAAAATGTCTGTTGTTGCTAAATGCGAACCTAAAAAATCACAAGTAAACAAAACTTTATCTTCTTTTAAATAAGCCAACATTGTTTCGGGCCAATGCACCCAAGGAAAATGTATAAATTTCAAAGTTTTGTTTCCCAAAGAAATTTCTTCGCCATCTTCTACTGTAATAAATCTATCTTCAGCAATTGGCATATGATCGCTCAGAGTAGGTTTCGCTTTAGGTGAACATATAAGTTTAGCATTTGGATATTTTTTCAAAACTTCTGGTAGCAGTCCAGAATGGTCTTGCTCTGAGTGCAAAGAAACTACATAATCTATTTTTTTGATTCCTTCGAGTTTTTCAAAAAATATATGTGCCAACTCAGGTTCTGCAGTATCTATTAAAACATTTTTTTCGCTAGCTTCAATAAAATAAGCATTGTAGCTTGTTCCATCTGGAAGAGGAATTAAAGCATCAAACAATCTTCTATTCCAATCAACTACATCAAGTAGGTATAAGTTCTCTTTAAATTTTCTCGCCATAATATTTATGTTTTTTAAATTTTAAATTAAGTACAAATATAATAAATTAACACTGAAAAAAAAGGCGGTGTCTCATAAGTGTCAAACTGCTTTGCTTCAACTTCGTTCAGCAACCACGTTGCTTTCAATATTCGGACTCAGTCACGTAC